>ERZ1292633.924-Hain-H41-02um-R1-924-length-32747-cov-6_pt1 | contig 32747 bp, 5 predicted proteins | sample MGYA00564406_ERZ1292633 | MGnify/ENA primary metagenome ERZ1292633 (study PRJEB36523, sample SAMEA6512639) | groundwater metagenome | collected 2019-01-08 | study: AquaDiva: Metagenomics assemblies of 32 groundwater samples
GAGTCAACCTGAGACCCTGGAGTCAAGCAGCATCTCCCCGTCTTCACATTCGACCACGCGCGCAGAAGCCTGACCCCGCTCCTCCTTTATCGGGGTTACAATGGGCGGCGGAAACCCAGCATACACACAAGCCGGAGCAGGATGCCGAGAAGGACCATCGAATTGAGCTGATGAAGGGCGGCGATGGGCAGGTAGACCGACGTGACGATGGCCGCCATCCCCAACGTCACTTGACCCAGCAGCGCGTGGTTCACTCCCCGGATGTACCCTTTCAGTGCCCTCGCTAGGAGCCCGGCGGGGTCGGTTTCCGGCAACTGCATCAACCGGTGGTGCTCAGCATTCAACAGTAGCACGCTGATGGTCGTCGCGCCGGCCATGATGCGATGCCACAGCTGCGCCGCGACGGGATTTTCGAAGATATTTCGCCACAGTGGCGACTTTGCGAAGCAGTCTGCTGCGACCGGAAACCAACCCTCGCCCATGTACGGGAACGTGTCGTTAAAGAACAACCCAGCGTCAAGGCCTGCGACGAAGGCGCCGCTGACGGCGGTCACAAACATCGTTCCCAGCGAGAGCTTCGCAAGCCCGGGAAGCAAGGTGGTGCTCTGCACACCGGCGTGCACAACTTCGGGCAGCGACAATGTGGCGAGCTGCAAACGGAAGGCAGTGGCTAGCAGCACTGAGAAGATGGTGAAAGCCATAGTGAGGTGCGACGCGAGACGGTAGGGCGACACGGTGGCCTTCTCGCTGCGTTCCGTGAGCTGGTGGTCGAGCCCGCTCTTGACCATGTACCATCCGAGGGCCCCTTGCCCGGCGCCGAGGAGCAAGGCCGCTGCCAAGCGAAGTTGCAGCGCGCCGCGGCCTTTCAGGGCACCCTTGGCGGCGAAGTACAGCAAGGGCACGCCAAAGACGATCCCCATGCTACGGGCTAGCGCGCGATGCAGCCACTCCCAGAAGAAAATATACTTGAAGTCGCTCAGCGTCATGTCCGGCTTTTGCTTGAACTCGGGAAATTTCTTGTACCCGTCGAACTCCAGTTCCCACTCCTCGCTCGTCAACGGAGGTCGAATGCCAGACAACGGCTTCCACTTGACGATGCTCAAGCCACTCTCCGTCAGGCGCGTCACGCCGCCGACCACGACGATGACGCCGACCACCGCACCGCAGATCAACAGCCAGCGGGACATGGCTCTGTCCAACGGGTGCCCCGCACGGTCTGTCTCGCTGCGTGCACCGTCGTCGGGCAGTCTCGTTGATGTCACTGTCGTTCGGCTTAGTGCATGGAGCCGAAGCATCCCGGCGGCGCCGGTTCCAAGACGCAGGTCGATCGTCCGCGGCACGCCACCGCAAGATGGTCGTAGCGCGGCGATGTATGTATAGCCCGGCAGTGCCGCGTGGGCGCATTCGGAACGACGCCAAGCGCGTCCCGGCGGCGCAAACGCCTTTGCGATGCGCCTGGCGCCATTCGCGACGCGCATCATTCCCTTCAAGGGATGATGTGACTTGAAAATTCCTAACTCGTGACACCCCTTACCACACGTGGCACCCCTTACCACACGTGGCACCCCTTACCACACGTGGCATCACGCAGCACGGCGCTTCCGCATGAAGTCTGGCAATGGCAATTTCGCAGACGGGGGGCGAAAATCTTGCAGAGGAAACGTCTAACGTTTCCGCACAACGGGAGTGTAGAGGGAAGATTTTTTCTTGCGGGGGGCGGTCGTGGAAGCCTTTTTGGCCAATTTCCCGCGGTGAAGTGCCGCGTTTCGTTTCTTCCACAACCCTTCCGCACGTTTTACCGGGCCATACGTCCTTCGGTGAACTCCGGTGATCGGGCCAAGTCGGGAGAGGACTTCAACGTGCGAAGGAACCGGGTACCCCTTGTGCTTCGCGAAGCCGTAGGAGGGATGCTTCGAATCGAGCACGTCCGTCATGTGCGCGTCGCGTGCGACTTTGGCCGCCACCGACGCGAGCGCCACCGAGGGGCAGCGTGCATCCCCTTTCACGATCGCGCGTGCGCAGGCCGCGTACCGCGACAACTCCGTGACGTCCGCAGGAGCGAGCAAGCCCCGCTTGGGCGGCTTGCCGCCCCGTGATCCAGGGATGCGCAAGCAGTGGGGTAGGTACGGGCCGTCCACGAGAATCACCACGTTCCCAGGCGTGACGACTGCGGGGCCGTACAGTTCTCGGCTTGACACCAAACAGCCATGAATGCAAACTGCCATCGCCTCAAGTGATGCTTGCAGGATGTTTAACTCGTCGATGACCGGGGCCTCGACGAAATGAACATTCTTGGCAATCAGCGAGGCGCGGCAGCCGGATGCGAGTGCCTGGTCGATATCCCGCGCCGTCCGCTCTCTCTGCGACTCCGTCATTGCCTTGCTGTCGTTGAGGCCGATCCATCCCAGAGGGAGCGACTTGTCGCGCGGCAGCCATCGAGCGATTGCGGCGGCGACAACGGGCCCGGCGAGTGGTCCGCGTCCGGCTTCGTCGGCGGCGATGACCAGAACACCTGCGTTGGCGGACGACGATCGCCGCCGCGGCACGTTGCGGGTCTGGCGCACGACTTCAAGGCATGTTGCACGTTCGAAATCGGACTGCATCAGCACGACCCGTCCTCTTGTGCTAACTTAGCCGAGAGACACTCTCCAAACCAACAGTTCCATGAATAGATGCCTGTTCATTGCGTGGCGTTCGAGAGGAGGCCATGAGGGTTGCAACTGTCTTACGATATTTGAGTGTCGTGGTCGCAACATCATCCAATTTGAGCCACGGCTGACGTTGCAGGTCGGTGCGAAGAGAACCAAGCGCCGAGGGGGGCCACTCGGCCGTCAGTGCCACAGCCGCCAAAACGCGATGAGATTGCACCCCAAGTCCGTGCCCGCAAGCAGTGGGTCGCGTAGGGACCCGAGAACGACGAGCGGGCCATACTGGAGCGGCGGGAAGACTATCAACGCTCGCAGCAGGAGCAGGAGCGACCAGCTGATGACGACCTTCGACATGCCGCTGGCAGCGGGAAAGATGTTGCGATACCGCCACCAAATCATGAGATAGGTGCCGGCCGCGAGGAACGAGCAGGCGCACGAGCACCAGTCAAGCACGTGGCTTTCAACCTGGCGCCCCGGCTCGCTATCCGCGTGCGAGTCGACAACGGCAGCCACAATGAACATGATCAACGCACTCGCGGCGGCGGCAGTGGCGATGAAGAGAAGGCTCTTCTCCCGCGTCAAGTCCTTCTGGCTGGCATGCGCTGCGTTGGTCACGAAGGCGGCAAACAAGAACACGCAATAATACATGAAAGCGACCGAAGGGACGGCGGCGGCGTCCGCAATGCGCCCGCTGCCAAAGTTGTCGTCCATGCCGAGGCCACCTTTAATGGACAAGACGCCCACCAGAAGCACGTAGCCCGCTCGGCAGAGGCAGCTGAGTTGCACTACAATCAAAAATCGGCACCCGGAGTCAAGCCACACAAGCGTGTAGAAATGCCGTAGCAGAAACCGTACCTGCGACTGACGGGCGAGCGCCCACCGCCTGTCACGGGTCGTTATCCGTGCCCATCCCTGGCCGACTCGCAAGCCACGATCGAACAGCAAGGCGTTGCTCGACGCCGCGACCAGCAAGTATAGCAGCACCTCGATGACGGACACGACGACCACCGCGGTGAACATGCCTACTTCTGGGAGGGGGGCAGCCCGAGGGGGTATGCAGCTGTCCATGCATTGTCAGTGGCATTGGCCGTGAAACAACGAAACAACAAAACGGAGAAAAACTACCGCCACAAAGCTTCACGACGCAGGCGGCGGCGCAAATGTAGGCGATCGCTGACGCCCGGCAAAGTAGAGCAACGCAGTGCACGACGGGATGATATCCGTCAAGAAGAAGAGGGGTCGTTCCAGCTGCAGCCAAACGGGTGGCTGTTTCGCCGCGCCTTGTACGATGGGCGCCACGAGCGCACCCCTCAGTGCGAGTGACATGGATGTGATAATTAGGGCAACGCACCAGCCGCGGCTAAGCACGCGGCGCAGACGCGCGACGGCCAGGACTAAAACGGCTGCGAAAACAAAGCTCCAAACCGCAGAAACGTATTCTCCTTCGCCCGAGGTGATGAAGCCTTGCACCATGCCGAGCCACGTCAGCGCACTCGACACCACGATGCTGAGGGCGGTGGCGCCTGTGGCCCAACGGCGCCAGCGAACGACGCGCAAGTAGGGCACGCCCAGAAAGCTCGTCGACGAGACGCGGACCAAAAAAGAACAGAAGCACAGCATGATGAGCAAAAAGGCAGCCGACGACGGCAGCTCCGCGGAGTCCTGCAGCCGTCTGGCGCTCGCCGTGACGCCGTCATTCAGCAAGTGATCGTCGCGGAACAACCAAATCGTCAGACACAAAAAGCCACGGACGCCGCCGAAGAAGCAGAGACCGAACAAATACCAGCACGCCACGTCGTGCAAGGGGCTGACGACCTTGGTGGGTGAATTCATGTGCCGCCGTTCAGCGGTACCCTCCCAGTTGACCCCATCGATGTCGAACGACACTTGCTTCACTCGTCGCAGCAGGTAAATGTTCGCGGCCACCCCAATGCAGAAATAAATGAGCAACTCGATGCCGATCAACGTGAGCTCCCACCACGGCTGATGAGCGTGCCCCGCCATGAGTCCTCCCCGAGATGATACCCCTGGGAGTACAGAGGGGTAATCTGGACAGCTTTCGCAACGCACGCACCACGCCTGGAACACAGCTCGGGCGGAAAAAAAGGTGTGGCGGAGCGAGGGAAGTCAAGGGAAACAGTACACAGAGCGAATCGTGTCAACACCGTCAGGCAACGTCGCGTAGGAGCAGCGCCACATACTCGTCCAGGGCGTGCTGCAGTACGGCTTGGCTTTGCCACCAGCCAACGCGCCCCAGCAGGAACCACGCCAGCGCGAGCATCGTCACCTCGGTGGTTCCCGTTAGGGTGGTGAGGGCCACCAAGGCCTCGTCATCGATGACATCTCCCGTCGACGCGGCAAACGCCACCAACTGGTCGAACGACAGCACCAAATGGCGGCAGGCCGATGACGCCGACACTTCCGTGATTGGCTGCGATGAAAAGGAGGCCGTCGGTAGGGTGCCGCCATTGGAAGCGACGGCCACGAACTCATCCACGAATCGCATGAGGTCGCAGGCGACATCCAGAGGCACGCCGGCAACGCTGGCAAGCCTCTCCGCGGCATCGTAACGTGTCTCGGTCACGGCGACAGACGCAGAAGCGTCGGCGTCACCGGCTGCTCCGCCTTGCATCGAAGGGCACGCGGTGCCGAGGCGCGCCGCCGAAAATGACGAACTTCGGATGTGACGATGGCCGGTGGCGGAACAGAAGGCGTGCGGTCCGAATGGCAGTCCGCATTGCGCACAGGCCGTGCGATACAGACGATCGCGGTCCTCGCGGCGACGCGTCACCGAGGGCGGCGACGGGTCCAGCTCCTGGACGCCGGGCACGGTCGTCAGCTCCATCTGGATGGACCACAGCGGGGCAGGGCGCATGCTGGCCACCGAGGATACGGATGGGTTGAAAATCACGGACGAGCTCGCCCGCAGACCGCTGTAGCTGGCCGAGGCGGCCACGGCGGACGCTGTGAAGCGCGACGAATCCTGCGCCGTCCCCCCGTACATCAACGCCGCGAGGCGAGTCGCGATTTCACCGAGACGCCCCAGTACGTGGGCGACGGCGAACACGTCCGTCTCCAGCGTAACGTCGGAGAAGAGGTACCCAGCGGCCACTTCGAAGCGCCGGTGAAGGTCGCGCCACGTATCCTGCACGACGGCACCGGCTTCCCCGGCAAGACCTGGCGCGGTCAACGTTCCGCTCACGTCGGCAACCCCGCTATTCGTCGCCGGTGCCACGCTACCCGCGAGGTTCTGTGACACCAACAGCGGGGCCGCGGTGGAGGACGCACGGCGTCGGCTCGACGGGGCAACAGAGCCACGAGGCTTCGAAGGGGGCAACGTCGCGGCAGCAACGGGCGTCGTCTTTCCCGGCGGTAGCAGTGCCGTCGTCGCGGGCGAAGCCGATGTTGCGGCGCCGCCGCTGCTGGGCAGTGGCTGGACAGTGCTACTGCTGTTCGAACCGAATGGTTTCGCGGTGGGTGAAGCAGACACCAACGGCGGCGTTGCGCCCTTCCACCAGTACGGACCCTTGACAATCAGCTGTGTGGCGAAGACGGATGGATCGTCCATTCGCGTGACCTGCCCACCATTGGCTTGCGCGACGCGAAACACACAGCGGCGACCGGCCAACGGGCGAGGCAGCACCGAGTACAGCTGCGGCCCGGCTGCCGGGTACTTTAAGAACGGGTCGGGCCGGCGTTCGACACTCAAAGCGCCAAGACGGCGGAACCCCATCCACGCGTCATTTTCGCGGAGTTGGGTGAACGCTTCGGCAGTCAACAGCACATCACCACCAGCGGCAATGCGACCGCAACGAAACGCAGCCTGGACGCCGTGGCCACAGTAGTCCGCCCGCCGGGTGTTCGGATCGGTCGTGACGCTGACGTGGCCGTGCGCGACGCCGATGCGCACGCGAAGGCCACTCATAACGGTTTTGCACGATTTGGGGTCCACTACGCGGAGCGCAGCGTCGTTCCGGAACATTTCCGCGGACGCGGCCGACTCGCCGCCCCACGCGCTGCTGCCGCCGCCGCTGCCGCCCAGCATCATGGCTTGCTGCAGCGCCATGCAAAAATCGACAGCCACAGGAACGTCCGCGAAGGATACAAACCAGTCGTCGAATCCGTTGAACTTGACGGGGTACCCTTCGTGCTGCCGGCACAATTCGCGGACGACGCGGTTGAAACGCGCTTGTGCCCGAGGGAATGCGTCCGCGGCCACCTTGAAGAGCGCCGCGCTGCCTTGCACGCCCAGAAACACAATAGCAGTGGAGGGCGATGTGTGCGGCACTTCACCGATCAGCCCACTGTCGTCGTGCTGCATCATGAGGTGCGACTCCATGGCGCTGGTGCGTCCGCGGAGGCGGCGCCGGGAAACGAGCAAACTGGGCACGAGTCGGAGGGAGCGGCAGCTGTGAGTGGTCAAACGAGTTGGGAAGGCGCTGTCGCAGTCTGCGGTTCCCAATAAGGCCGGATCGGCGCCACCACGCAGATGATAGAGCTTGCGTGTGGCCAAATGCGCAGCTGTTTTGAGTGCGTCAATGGCGCCGAGCGGCGTGTTCGCAGCGACCGACCAATGCTTCAACCGAGGCGCGAGATCAGAAGGCAGCAATGTCACCACTTCGTCGTCCACGCACTCATCGACGTGGACGGTCCGCGACACGACCGCGTGAGTGGACTGCAGAACGGCAAACTCGGACGGAGATGGTTGTGCCGCGGTGGCGCCAGTGACCAGGGGGGATGCATGCGCGGGCCCCGGAGGGCGCGTAACCGCTGGCTTCCGCAACGTCTTGGTCACGGCGTCACTGACGAGGGTTTCGCCGCCCCGCGCGAGGCAGCACAGATCGTACGCGTATTGGGCTGCAGGGCCCACGTAATCGATGCGGCCCGTGACGGGGTCGACCATCGACTCCCCTCCCGCGGCGGTCACCATGTGCACGGCGATGGCCGCCCGCACGCCGTGGAAGATGCGCCTGCCACTGGTGGCGTCGTCGACGGTTTTAAACGTGTCGGTGAACGGACTTCCGGGTGGAAGCGATAGAAGGGTCTCACCATTCGGAGGGGTCGTACGAGAGGGCAGCATCGTGGCCGCGGCGGCGACGGTGCTCGACGTCGCGACCAGAAGCGGTTCCAGCAACTCGGACTCTGTAGGCCACGTTGGGACGAGGATCAGATGGTGGTGAACGCTGCTTGCGAAGCGAACGGCTAGCGTAGCCTCACAGAAGGCGAAGACCAAAGCCTCACCTTCCTGCTTGATGAGATACGCGTCCGCTTTGACGGCGGCCTGCAGGACTTCGTGGCCGAACACCGTGACCGCCCTCGCCGCGGCCGACCCGGCTGCACTGCCGAATGGCACCACGGCGGATCGCAGCGCGGTTAGCGCGTGGCCGAGAACGACCACCAAGTACACTGCGGGGGCGGCAGTCGCCCCGATCGCACTGGTTGGGTCGGAGGAACTGTTCGTGGTGCGAATCGTGGGTGGAACGGGAATACTTCGTGTGCTGGCGTCGTGCGCCGCCATGGCCAAGCGCTCCAGGTGCTCCAACGCCCGCTGCGCTTGCCTGGAATGGGCATACGTTTGCCGCAGCCGCGTTCGCAGCAGCGCCACGGTCGTAGAGTTCGCTGCAGAGTCGGGGGGCGAGTTCGATGACGACGACGCGCGCCGGCCGGCGGCGGCCGCCTTGCCGCCTTCCGCATGGGACGTGGAGGAAGGGGGCGCTTGGGCAGCTAACTTGCGCAGGGAGGGTTTCCGTCCGACAGCGCCGGCGACGCTGCTCGGCTCGATGTCTTCGAGAACGCGTTGTCGGAACACACGTAGAAAATCGAGCGCCGATCCGGCGAGATGGCCAGGACCGAAACGGCACAGCGTGCTCGGATTAGCGCGACGAGCTGAAAACACGCTGAACTCGCGGTTCATGTTCGAAGCCGAATGCCACCCTCGGCGCTGCCAAAAGAGTGCCTGCGGGGGCGCCGCTGCCGTCGTGGAGGCCGTCGCCTGATTGGCGTTTTGGGCGGCACCGGGGCCCGCTGCGGGGCCATTGGTTGGACGACCTGATGCGGCTGGAGGGAGGTGTGGCGTCATTGACGGACTGCCTGCGACCGACGCTGCCGTGCTCGAGCCCGCGAGAAAGCTGTTGACGGTCCGAAACGAGGAATATGCCTGCGGCGAGCCAGTGGCGACGCCCGCATAGATGACCGGGCCGAAGGACCACGCTCCGCTCGAGCCGTCGGATGCGATCGCTGCCACTGTGGCGCTGGACGCCAGGTGTCCGCTGGGAATACATACCGACGCCAATTCAGACGATTCCGCGTCGCCGTTCTGCAACAGTGCCCTTAACGCATGCATGACGTTTTCGTGAACGAGCGCTTCGCCGGGCCGCGCGACGCTGCAAAGGCTGGCTGCCGCCAGCACGTCTCGGCCCACGAACTCAGGGCGGCTCGTGGCTTGGTTGACCACTGTCTCGGCCGCGCTGCCGAAACACATTCCGTGGCGCACTCTCGGGCCACGAAGGACGACGCGGCCGTCGTTGTCGGTCACAGGCGACATGCAGCTTTCGGTGATGACTTGTTCCGGCCACGGCTCTTGGAGCAACGCACGTTGCACCGCCCTCACAAATTGCATGGCGCGTAGGGAGTCAGCGAAAACATGCACAGATGACGTGAACAGGAGTGACGAGAGGTATCCCCCGTGCTCTCGCCCGATGCGGCACACGAGCTGTTGGTAGGCTTCCAGTGCTATCGGCAGAACTTGGCGAACGCTTTGCACGGTGGAAGGCGGATGGTTCGCGTTACCTCCGGAGGCCCCTTGTGGCGGAAGCAGCGGTGCGGTGGCGGTGAGAGCTCCACCGAGCGTCTGGGCTGACGCAAAGGACTGGTGGCTTTTTGTCAGAGCCCGATTTTGCAACTTGGATTCGTGCGCCGCGGCGCCACCGGGGACCGAATGCGGACAAATCAGTGCATCTGTCACAACGACAGTAATGTTGGCCGCGGGAAAGAAAAGGCCGTCGCAGCGCGCCAAGAATCGACTGTCATCGTGTCGCGACAGCGCCTGGCGCTCCATCGCTTCGAGGCGCAGGCGACACGCCAGACGCGTCGCGCGTTGCGACTTAAAGCGCTTGAGCATCTGTTGCAGCACGTCGACTTTACGATTCGCCAAGATATCGGCCGCTACGCGGCTCACGAGGTCGGCATTGCGATCGGCTAAGTCGCTCGCGACACGCTGCACCTCGGTCAGCGTTTCGGACAGGTCGTGCTCCCGCGACTCTCCTAGCCGCACCAGCGCCTCATTAACGTCGACGACTTTCGACACGGACGCTTGCAGCTCTGCATTGCGCCTTTCGAGGGATGCGGTCTGCGCCGCTGAAAAGTCATTCTCAGTTGCCGACAGCTCGAGCGTCGCGGAGCCACTGACGCTGTGGCAGCGTTTGCGCAGCAGCCGAGGTGGCGCGGCGGGCGGGGGCCGGCCAAGGAGATCGAGATGCACGCCAGCAAAGGGGGGCGGAACGATGGCCACGGGGAGCGGCGAGGGCACGACTGAGGACGACCGCACTGGCAGCGCCGCCGCTCGCGCCGTCAACTCGGCCACGTCAATCTGGCGTTGCAGCATCTTCACGGTATGGCGGAGGTTGGCGATGGCTTCTTGGTCGCTGCGGTGTTGCAGCACGAGCCTCGCGGCGTCGGGGCTTGGCAAACTGCTCGTGCACTCGCATTCCGGAGAAGACCGCTGGGGCACCACCACCGCAGCGCCGGACGGGTGTAGTGTGAACAGCGACGGCGGAGGAGCGACTCGCTCTTGGTAAATAGATAGCATACAAGTAAAGGGGGGAACCCCTCGGGAAATGACGACGGGGGGGTACCGATAGACTGTACGGGGGGATGTCAACTGACACCGTCTGGATGTTGCGTTCACGCAGGAGCTTGGTGGGTGAACGCGCTCCCTTCGTTCAGTGTGTGTCGTTTTTCACAAACCGAATTCGGCAGGAAGGGCGACCTGCGTGTCCGCGCGCCCGTCCGCGTCAATCGCTTGGCACTGGCACACGGCATAGCGGATGCGATCCAACATGACCTGCGGCCCGGAGTAACGTGGCAAATGCAGCGAGAAGAAGCACGTGGATGCTGTGGGGAGCCCGTTTTCCACGGCGCCCGACCGAAAAGACACCTTGAGGGTCGTCTTCAACGGCAGCCGCCGCTGCCCGGTGGCGAACAGCAGCAGCAGGCTGCGTTCATCGGTCGACAAGGTTTCGATGGCTTGCCAGAACATGTCTTCTTGGTCCGGCGGTAATCCCGAGGTGTTGAAACACGCTCGCAGGGCGGCGACGGATATCACCGTGACACCACTCACCCGGTCGCGAACTTCCCGCCAGTGTAGCCCGCGTAGCGCGGCGATGGGGATGACCTGTTGCATTCCCGCGGCGAGGGTCGACAGCGCCTCATCATGAAGGTGCAGCGCGTCGTTCAGGATCAGCTGAACCATCTTCTGAATGCGGCGTTGATGGCCGCTGCTCGCACGATCGTCAGAAAGTGAAGCGGCGGTGACCGTCCGGTTCGCGATACTCGTCAACGCGGCAATCGTATCCTGACGCAGCGCGGCGAATCCGAAGTCCTCGGCAATGGCGCGCGTTTCCTCTGGCTTGAGCAACGGCGCCGACAGGTCCGTTGCGCTCGGATCTGCGAGCAGCTCCAGGACGGTGTCGGCGGCTCGTTGGTATACCGACCCATCAATCGCCAGCAGGTCGGCCGCGTCAGTAGGGTCCCCAACGAGCGACTTCCACAGAAGTGGCGGGAAGTCCACCGCCAAGATGTCGTCAGTGAGCAAACAGCACGCGAGGAGACGGCCGAAAAACATCAGCATGCTTCGATGAAGGTTCAACGGTATCGCGTCCGGCGCGACGGTTGTACCGGATACGCCTTCTTTGGCTCGATCGGGCGAGGCGAGTGGGCGAGGCATCGCGGAGTCCCCATTGCTGGTTCGTTGAAACAGGGGGTTCATGTTGTACGCGGCAACGAGGTGGCGTTGAAGCAGCCCACCTTCCGGCGCCCCCGTCGCGGTTCCCGAAGGTTCCAATGTCACCACGCCGCCGCTTGCGGAGGTCGCCGTGGTGGTGCCCGTCGGTGCCTCGTCCATCACCTCGCGGGCTAAACGCGATAAAGTTTCACGATAAGGCCCCCCCGCATCGGTCGCACCGAAGCCGAGCATCACAACACTGCAAATGGGAGTCTGGTAGAAGATGTCTGGGCCTGCCAGGTGCAACTGGCCGTACATTTGCCCGAAGATGGAGTGCTGCAAGACGGTCATGAGCGAGCGCCGCGGGACGGGCGCGGCCAGCAGAATGTTGAGCGTCACTTGGCCCTTGGACGAATACCGGGTCAAAAGGGGACGCAGCAAAGAGTCGCGGAGGAAGACGCGAGCGGCGCGGGGTAAGAAATTCTTCATTTGCGACCAAGCGGACGCCAAGGCACTGCGGGGGTTGCGAAGATCGACCAGCCGGGACAGCCCCACCGCGGCGAACTCCAGCGCCGCCACGAGACGCAAGTACGGCCCCAACACACCTCCTACCGCGACGTCAGTCGAGGATTGGGATGGCGACGTGGCGATGTGGCGAAGGACGGCAGATTCAACGAGCGGGTAGCGGGGAAGCGCGTCCCGCAGGGCATCGGCGATGAGAGAGGCCATCACTGAAAGGCGGTCTTGCCTCGTCGCGACGCGCGACTCCGCGCGACGTTCAGCGCCGCGTTCGAGTAGCCCCAACAGCGTTAATGTGCTACCCTGGGGCAACAAGGCGACATCGTCGACCACAGTTGATGGACCGTCGGTTTTGGACGACACGTGGTCCGATAACGACTCCGCCAACTCGCTGAGCTGGTAGTAAAACGACGCCGGCTGTGGACTGACGCCTGGAATCCGAAACGAACGCGTCAGCGACATTTTCATCGCCTGGGCGACTGTCAGCCAATGCGGCTCGTCGTAGCGGTCATGGTGCGCCGCTCGGTGCCGTTCAGTTCCCGGCGGACACCGCTTCACGTCGATGTGAGTGCCCCAGACTACCAAAAAGGGCGTCGCCGCGGCACTATCGAACGCCGAAAGACCTTCCTCCAGGACGACCCCTGACGAGGTGCCGATAGCGGCTCTCGCTCGCCCATAGTCGTGCCAGGCCCAGAGGCGGTCGCCAGGAGTCAAAGGGATAGGCGTGTCAGACGCGATCAATGTATCAACGCCCAAGCGGACCGTACGGCACGTGCGCGGTTCGTGGTCGAATCGCACACCCAGCACTATCGTTCTCGAAACGTCATCCGGGGTCGGAAGTTGGTCCGTCGCGAGAAAACGCTGTCGCATGTCGTCCACGGCTGCGCATGGGATCCAACCCATCATCACTGTGCCTGTAAGCGACGCCGCACCGCCGGACACCGAGCCACCGGTACCAGTCGTAAATTCAGCGTGTCGGGTTGCCGCCGCATAGCAATATGGCGCCTGGGCGAACCATGCTCGGACGGGCGAGTGGGTCACCGCGGCCTCTGTCCAGTCGAATCGGTGCGGTGTGGCCATCAAGTGCACGTGAACCGGCAACGGTACGCCGCCGGCGGCTTTCAGGTCCAAGGTGCCCGCGCTAGACGCGTCCAACACCTGGGCTACGTCACGAATGAAGGAGAGGAAGATGTGGGGGATGCACATCCCGTGCGCTGGGGGTCGACCCGGAAGTCGCAGTTCGTAGTGCGCGCGGTTCGCGACAGCCACCAGCTCGAGTCCAAGCAGGGCGACCGGCGACGACTGCTTTCGGCAGCACAGCGCCTGAATCACCGCGCACAAAGACCGCAACGAGTCTGAAAGATCCACAGGCACGGCGCTGTCCTTCGCCGGTCCAACCTTCCCAAGCGGAACGGCAACAATGCTACCACCAGCGACGGCTCCCCCGACGCTAGCGGCCCGGTTGAGCATGTACGTTAACGCGCGTATGGCAGTGTGGCGGGTCGACCGACTCGACGCCAGCGCCACCCGCACGCATCGGAAGTAGAGCTCGTGGCTGAGTGGCGGCTGAAGCATCAGCTCGCGCACCGGGTGCCGCGAGGGAGTGCAGAGCACGTCGTGGACAATCACCATGGCGCAGCGACTGAGAAGTGGGTTGCTCGAGCTGGTTTGGAGCACCGTGAAAGCGGCCACGACCAGCTCGTGTATCGCGTCAGCGCTGTCAACGGGTGCCAGCGACTTGTTCGTCCCTTGGTTCAATTCTCGCAGGGTCTCAAGTACTTGTGCAGTTGGCATCGCGGCCAGCACGGCGAGCAAGACTGTTGGCGGCAGCGCGGTCATAGGGCCGATGCGAGCAAGAGCCACGACCAAACACCGGGACCGGTGAATGATCAGACGACGAAGTCCTGTCGTGATGCCGTCACCGCCGGCTGCGACGTTCGATGTGTCGGGAGGCCGCGCGGGTTTCGGCGAGTGCCGGCGTATTGCCATCGCGGGTAAGCCCAATCGGGTAGCAAGCGTGGGGTCGGCACCGCACTCGTGACACAGTTTGAGCCATTGCACGTTGGACTCGTGTGATGCTGCCGTCGTGCTCGACGACGTGGAAATGAACCACGCGTTCACTGTGACGGCGGTTCCCGGAGCGCGCATCGACACGGTGCAGCGTGGCGTTCCCGCTTGCGGAGATGTGGGCACGGAAGACGCGGAAGCTTCACTCGACGACGTCGAGCAACACCTATCGGCTTGGAGTGTGATGGACTGGTGGTGCCGCCGCAGCCAAATTGTGGCGTGACGGCAGTGAGACAAAAGCGGAGCGTGGCTTCCTGACGAGGAGGGCGGACCGCCGGTGCCCATTAGAAACGAGCGGCCGAACGCGGTGTGTGTTAAACCCGCGTCTTTCAGTGCCGCCGAGTGGGTTTCGAACGCGTCGAACCATGAAAGATCGGATGCAGTCAGGGCGATAGTATGCGCAAGGCCAGCGCGGTCCCCTCCCCCTCCGGCCTGGGGGCGATCAAATCCGAACGACAGACGAATATCACTGCCATTCGACGAGGGAAGCAGCGCTTGAACGGCTACGCTGTCGGTCGCGCCACTGCGCAGCCGGCTATCTGGCGAAAGCCACACCAGGCTGGATTTCCACGGCGCTGCTTGCAGCAGGACGCTCCCCTCAAAGGCCACCACGCAGCGGTCGGACGACTCGGCGCACATCAACTGCGTCGCGACGTTGTGCGGGGTGCGAGACGGCGGCAACGCTCCCATGTCCAGTGCTGTCGGTAATCCATTGTCGGAACCTGGCAGAGGGTCCGGCGGATCATCTGAAGAAGGCGATATAGCAAGCGGCTCGAAAATGACTAGCACGTCCACATCTAGGGCAGCCCTGTCCATCACGGCGTTCGCGTCAGCTAGGGGGCTGCATTCAGGCGACAAGATGGACGTGTACGCAAAGAAGGCGTGCAGCTCATCGAACGATACGCAGAGTGGTGCCATGGGCGTCAACGATGGTCCCCCGGCCCCGCTGCTGCTGGCGGTTGTGATCGGTTGGTTCGCGGGCGCCAAATCTGTTTGCACCATACGTCGGACCAGAGAAGCACGCGGCGCGGGCTGATCATCGTTGAGCCGCCGCAGTGAGAAGTGAACGTGTGTCTCGCCGCTCTCCACAAGGAGTTCCCAGCCGCGCACGATGGGCGACGCGAACGGATAGCACCGTCGCATCGGCACGGTCACCACAACGGGGGGTTGGCCATCTTGAGGCACATCAACTCCCGAGGCCGCGGCGTAGGCCGTCATCGGCACGGGCTGGGCTCGGCGCAGCCAGTTCGGCGACAGGACCCGAGAGGCAGCTACCTGGAAGCGACATGCATCGGTCGGCTGGGGAGACGGCGATGACGCACGCAGAAGCATCGGATAACCAACAACTATATGCATGCGACTGTCGACGGCTCCATCTCGGAATCGTACCGGCAATGTCGATATTCGACCACGGCCAAAGATCACGATGCGCCTCGGAACGTCCACGACGAGTTCTAGCAATGTTCCTGATTTCGTGATGTCCTGGGCGGCGGTCGACTGCCACTCGCGCACGACCGCCTCCGCTGCTGTCATACCGCACTCGTCGGACTGGCTACCATCTTGAAGCCGCGCGATGCTCCGTAGCACGTCGTCGTCCGCGACGCCAACAAACAGGGGGCACCGCGTCGCGGCGTCAACGAGCGCGGCGGGACTTGCTGACGATGAGAGGGAAAATTTGATCAGTAGGCGATGGCGGCCGTCTGGAAGGAGCGGCAGCGAGCACAGACAGCTGCCTGCCGGCACGGTGTGCCAGGTTGTGCCTGATCGGCTCGAACGGTCGCAGTCGTCGGTCGGCGGGCGCACACCACCGCAGGTGGCCACGACCTGCTGGAGGGGCGACCAGGGACGGTGGCGATGGGCGCTACACGACGCAGGGAGTCCGGAGGCGGTGCCATCCACGTCGCCCAGCGGAAAGCGCTGCTCCGTGAAATCTTGCGGAGTGAAGTGCCGCGCGTTGAAATAGGAATTTCGCCACGGATCGAGCGAGCATGCTAACCGGCTTGTGCCGGGAAGCGCATTCACGGCCATGTCCCACTGCCTCACGAGGTCCAGTCGGCGAGCGGATGGCAATACGGCAGTCGCATCACGCGTCAAAATCACTACCTTTGCGTTCGTCCAGGCGGTGGGGTCGCTGATGCTACGCTGCTTGAGCAGGTCGGCAACGGAAAGGGAGGCGACGTCGGGATGCAAGCGCACCCGCGGCAGCACAAGCACGCGCAACCGATGCGGCGCGACGCCTGCTCCCACAGGCGGTGGGCTCTTCTCAACAGCGACCGAGCCGAGAACGTCGAGCAAAACACCTTCGGTACCGACCGGAACGTCCCTCTGCTGGGCCGTGGTGCGCACCAGAACACCGGGCACAAACGCTCCGTCGCCGAACGAGCGCGGCACCATGGCATCCGCGGCGCGCGGCGCGAGCTGACTCCTGCGGTGGTCGCGTTGACCCTTCACGATGTAGGTGAGCGTCCCCCTGTAGTATCGGCGTTGGTCGGAAACGGCGGTGAACGCTGTCGCGCTTTCGCTCTTCTTTCCCGTCGTCACGGACAGGTCGTCCGCCTCCTCCTGAACGGTGCCGCACCCCGACGAGAGGCCCGCGTCGTCGCTGTAGAAGAGCACACCACTGGAATTGTCGGTGTGAATGTACAACGCTGTCCGCGAGCGCGACTCTACCGTGGCTGGGGTCGTCAGCGTGATCGTCGTGGGGCAACGGCTGGTCAGTGCCACGTTGGCCTGGCCGAGAAGCGCCCACTGGGACGCGTTGTTCTCGGCCCCAAGGAACGATCCCGATTTGCTGTAAACGCGCACCTTCACCTGATCCGACGTGATGTCGGACACGATCGACACGTGCGTGATGTCCAGTGACTGTTGATTGGCGAGCACGTCGAACATGATGCCATAGTAGGACGACACGCCGGCCTGGCTGAGCGTCCGGCCCGTCGTGAAGGATCGCGGGTCCGGCAGCTGGGCATGAAACACCGCCACGGGAAGGAAGCAACCGTGATCTAGGCACACGGACGCACTCGGCCGGAGGACCGGATCAAATTGCAGCATCGCATCAAGCAGCTGCACTAACGGCGAGTCAGATGCGGTCAGCAGCGCTCCCGCCGCTGGAGGGCATATTGCGGAGACGAGGACGGCCGTGTGCCCCGTGAGGGACGTTGCCGTCCCGGTTCTCGTCACCAGGGAGACGCCGCACGAGGGGCATGGCACCTCTTCCTGCCCCCCAGCCATCATGAGGCCGTCCTCGCAGCGGAGGCAGCGGCGCAGCGCCGCCGGATGAGAGACCAAATTGATGTCACGGCCGCCCGGGAGCAGGCGAGACAAGAGCTCCAACTGGGCCGTCGGATGCAGCTCGGCAGGGATCCCACGCGAAGCGCCGGCGGCACCCCGCTCCGGTCGAGGAGGAGCCCGCTGCGGCCGCATAAGCAGAGTCAAAATAAGCAGGCCAGCAGAGAACACATCGGATTCGAACAAAAAGTTGCCGCAGAGCACTTCTGGCGCTTCATAGCCGTTGCTGCTCGGCGTCGCCAATTGATCCCAGAGACGCACAGACAGCCGCTCGCTGGCGTCGGCGCCAATCGGCGCCGGCAGCTGGGAAAGAAACACGTGTCGAGGGTGTAGGTCACCGTGGATCATACCGTGTCGGTGGACGTGTTCCAGGGCGCACAGTATGCCGAAGGCGATGTGCTCGTTCACGTCCGGAATCAGCCAAATGGGGTGATTGGCATCCATGAGCAGCTCTTCGAGGCACATGTCGGCCTGCGTGGTGACCACGGGAACGCACCTTGCCAAGACATCCGCCGGACGCAGAATGTCAACCGGTGACACGACGCTTGTACTGGGCAGTAGACGCGGAAGGACGACGTGGAAATGGGCGGCTTTCTCCACGTTGACGAGGTGGATTGTTCCCAGGCGAGGGTTCGACATGGGAGCAAAGACGAAGGCTCGGCCGCGTTGCGTCGCTACGTCAAAGCTGACGATCTCAACGCGCTGCGGGACCTCAAAGGTGCTCAAGCGGACACCGTCGTCGCCACCAGCAAGACGCGCCGCCGCATCGTCGCTCCCTCCCCCCGTGCGGACGGGAAGGCAAATCGTGCGCCTGTCTTTCGGCCGTACGCGCGACAGCGTACTGGTGATGGAGGTCGCGATGTCGAGTACGACCGTCGCGGGGAGTCGTGTTGGTTCGCTGCGGCCGCAAGGGCCGGCCCCCCGCGCGACGGGGGCCATGAATTGATCGTGGCGGAATACACCTGCACGCAGCAATCGAGCCACGGTGCATGTGACGCGATAGGCAGGCAGCGTCGTGTTGCCCGCCGACCACTCCGCCCGCAGCACGTCGCGCACCACGGCCGGAACCGAGTCCACAATCTGCTTGAACGAGGGATATCCTAGCAGCAGGGTGTCGAAATCCACACTGAGGACGGTTTCAGGCGACGCATCGAGGGCAAGCGGCATGCAGTCGTGATTTTCGTCTAAGGCAACCGCGACGCACCCGTGCACGATGACGGCTTCGGAGTTGCTGTTGTCCAGCCTCACGAAACCGACCATCGGGATCCCCTCGGCTGGCAAACTGTCGTAGGCGACGCCAAGATGTGAACCGTCGCGGAGAATGGACATCGTTCCCTGTCGGCGATCCACCAGCAGCGTCATCCGTGTGGCGCTGCCGTAAATGGCCCCATCGGGATTCATCGGCGTCAACGGTTTTTGTGTCGACTGGGAGTCCCTGTCCGCCAAGTCTTGAACGGCGAAGACGCGTCCGATGTCGTCGCGAACTGCGCCGTAGTGTGCGTTGAATGTGTCGTACGATGCCAGCGCGAGTCCCACGTAGTGGCCGCCGGCTAAGGCAGCCCCCGGTTCCACATCACGACGGGAGATCGCAAACGTAAGGACGAAGCGGCCGGTGGATGGAAGCAGCGAGGTCAAGGCAACTTGCCCCGCGATGCGGCCCGCGCTTCCGATTTTACAGTGGCGCACCATCATGTCATCCTCGTCGACTGATGCCGTCAGCGCGGTCCGATTGTACTGGCACCACGAGAGCTCAAATGCGGCCGCAGGTCGTAGCGGTGCAGCGGCCGCTGAAAGGCAAGCGAAGCGCCCCACGGATGCAGCCCGACCGGGCGGCTGCGCTGGATCCCACTGTTGCCTGTCAGTTCGGCATGGGGATTCGCTGCACAAGAGCCAATTCTGTACGGCCGCCTGCGAAGCGATCGCGATGCTCGACGTTGGATCGGGCACCGCTACGCAAAGCTGCGATGAAGCCGCAGAGCGGTGTGCGATGCAACACACGTTGCTGCATCGGCTGGATGACGTCGGACGCGGCAGCATGGCGACGCCCTTGAACTCACCCTGGAAGCGCAATTCGACGACGGCATCTCTGATTACCGCAACGAGCAACCCGTTGAAAGGTTCCTCTGGCAAGTTGAACACGGCCTCGAGGACGAGCGACATCATGCCGCCGTCCTCGTTCTTGTGCGCCTGAGAGATGCTGCCAGGCGCCAAGCTCCAAAGCTGCCACACCAGCTGCGTGTCCGCCGCCACTCTCAACACGCGCGACACGGCGAAGCACAGGACGTCGAGGATATCCGTGCCGTCGGATGGTGGTCGGTCCGCGTACGACGGGGTGAAAGCCCGGGTCGCGACGGTCGTCCCCGACGGCAGCGCAACGATAGCGGGAGATTCAAAGACCACCCCACGGCCGTTGCCGTCGCGATTGAGACGATGAGATCGGCTGGCATCCCACGCGAGGTCGCAAAACGAGCTGCGCAGAAGGCCAAGTCCTTCATCCAAAACGGGACTTTGCCAGGTGGCGTCTGGTGGCGGAAGGGGCGGTTGGACAGGCGTCATGTCGGGCACGATGAAGACGCCCACGGTGAAGCCGGCGGCCTGCAGAGCGCTGGAGACCACACTCCCGGCAGCATCGGCCACGGTACACAGGGGGCCAAGCGGAAAGTAAAGCGGCCCTCGGTGCACGAGCGTGGCGGTGCCTTCTGCCGTTCGCTTCGTGCGGTCAGCCAACTCCAGCATCACCAAACAGCGGAAGTGTCTCGGGCGGCACAAACCCCTCGACGCGCCTGCGTGCGCGGGTTCATCGTGGCCCGGATCGGTGGTATCGGCCGCGTCACTGTCCATCAGCAGGGATGCCACGGGGTCCTCGGAACCGTCGCCCTCGAACGCCGGGAGCCGCAATGCGTCCCACGACGCCAGGGTACACCGCACGGTCGAGCCGACGCGATACACGAACAGCTTCCACTGGACGCCGCACAGTGCGAAGGGCAGTGACTGGGACGACGGTGCGTCGATGCCGGGATCGTTGCGTTCGGACGAAGGCTCGTGCAGCACGGCATCCGGTATCCAGAGCGAAGCGCGATGATCACCGTCAGTGGAGAGAAGGCGGATGGGGTCAGGTGCCCCCGAAGTGCCATCTTGCAGCTCCCCGGAAAGAGTGTTGTTGTCGCAGGACACCAGCAGAGGGAATTCGGGGTGATTAACGGGAGGGGATCGACGATCCGGCCCTCCGTCCTCGCTGGAAGACGTCGTGATGGCAGCGGGTAGAGAGACAAGCCGTTGGGCGCCTATCGTGCGGGGATCGAAGCGTCGCGCACCGTGGCGCTGTCCTGTGATGCGACAAGCATCGCCGAGGGCTAAAGGCTGCAGGCACGCGGCGCACAGCGTCAGCGGCACGAGGCTGCGAACGTCCGCGCTTGCGGCGTCGGCGCCCGCGGCAGGCAGCAAGCGGACTGTGCCATCTTCTTGAACGCCAGTGACGCGGCCCCAGCGTCCGGTTGTCACGTCCATGGCCACGTCGCACGCGCAACAAAACAGCCTTTGCACCGCTTGCGGCGATCCCGTCGACATCGACGTCGCCGGAAAGCCGAGCGTCATCTGCGCTGTCGGCGCGCCAAAGGTCGATGCGAGAACCTGTCGCAGCTCGTTCGCAAGGCCAAGTTGAAACGCCACGGGACTCCGGATTCGGCAGTGTTCACCGGGCACCGCCAGTTGGACGAGCGTGGACACGATTGGGGCCACGATGCGTTGCAGACGGCGCGGGGGGATCACGTTGACGACCTCGGTAAGCTGCTGGTGCAGCGCGGCGAGCGTAGCCTCCGCGAGCACCGCCTGCCACAGTGGCACGGCGAGGGCCGCCTGGGTGATGGTTCCGTGCTCGGATGCATCTGGGTCGTCGGCACGACGGCCGCCTCCTGACACTGACCGGTGCTGCCAGGCGGTCGTGGATGCCGCCGCCCTCCTCCGATTGCCTCCGATGGGGGTGTAGACAAGTCGCCCTCGAAAACCGCGTGGATCGGGCGGTACTTCGGCAAATGGGGTGGCGTGTTCGCTTTTCCGGCCCACAAACACCTTCACCATGCCGTCGTCGTCGAAAAGGGACAGTAGCGGTCCGATCGGACCATCGCTGTGATTGAAGAACCGCACGCCCGTCGACGAGCCGGTGTTGACGAAGATTCCATAGCGCACGCCGGCGCGGCACGCAAGATTCACGATACCAGGTGAAAACGACTCTCCGTCCGTGAGATTCAGTATCGTGGAACATACCTCGCGCCATCGGTCGGCGGAGCGCTCGACCCCCTCCATGCCGCCTTCTCGGACAAACACCTTACAGGTGACATTGGCGGACGTCGACTGGGCCACGCAATACACTTCGTGAAGCGTGAGGTCGCCTGACGTTTGGATGTCGAACATGATGCCATTGTAGCTCGCCGTCCCGCCCTGGCCCATAGCGGCGCCGACGGAAAACACGCGTGTGTCGTGGCTGACATTCATCATGGTGGATGTGAGGGCGAAGCACTCCAAGGTGCCGAACAGGTTGTTAACGGTCACGTCGCCACTTCGGGACACGGTTCCTTCGGGTGGCGTGGTGATCGTGGTGCCCGGCGTCGTGCACGCGACACAGAGCGATACCACGGCATCGCAGCAATCCAGGTCGACGCGGATGCTGACGACGCCCGCCGAGTCGGGCAGGTAAGTCCCGTTGCCGCACCAGGACGAGTTCTGCGGTGAAAGGGCATCGGCATAGGCGCCTTCACGCCAGTAGGTGGCAACGTGGACCGGCTTCGAGAGGTCTGCGACCTGCCCATGAAGACTCCCACCTCGCAGCTTCAGCCGCAGGCGGGCGATCCGAAACGGCAAGCGAGACGTGCGGATCACGATCGTCGCCGTGCTCGAGTGGGGCAGGGGTTGTGCCGCCGTCGACCGCGGCCACGACACCACAAGGGTGGACTGGGTCGGGCGGGACTCGGGTGGCGTCGCGGGAGGCGGCACTTCGCCGAGCGACGCGGGGACAAATGCGCTCGTCGAATGATAGCGCAACGTGCCCTTGAATCCGCGCGCTGGCTTGCCCACGTCCTGAAAGGGATGGCTTGCCTCGAGACGAAACCCCATCGCGACCGATATCGTGCCGTCGTCGTCGATCGCCTCACCGACTGGCCCCCGGCAGCCGTCATCCTCGGCGTAAAAATTGACGCCGCTGGAGTGATCCACGTGCAAATACAATCCGAGGACCTCATCGGGCAGCAGTACGAGCGGACCACTACCGAAGGTGATTTCGACTTCCTTGTTTTGGGTCAGCTGCTTCGTCGCGTCAAGAATTGGGAGCCACGCGGCGGCATCTCGTTCATGTCCTTTCGCCGTCCCTCGGCGATAGAACACCCGCACGCGACGCGCCGCGCTAATTTGGGAAACAAAACTGACAGCGGCGAGTTCCACTCGCTGCCTCGCGGCGACGTCGAACACCAGGCCATGGTAACTCGCGGCGCCAGTCTGACGGAACCGTCGACCAACTCGGAATTGCTGATCACACACGCGGATGGGCACTGTCATGGGCGCTCGGATCGCCCGCGGTTGACTTTCGCGATCCTCCATCGCCGTGTCCACGATGTCGTCAAGGGGGCATTCCACGATGGCGCCGGAGCCGTAAAGCACAACCTTGATCAGGGGAGCGGCCATGGACGACGCTGCAGAGGTGTCGGGAGCCGGGACAGGCAACTTCACGCGACCACGCAAAGGAATTCTTTGGCCAGGGAGAATCACGGCGACGGGCGATTGATCGGACAGCAGTCCTGGGAGCGTACGGCGTGACAGCACGGTACGCACTTGACTGCGCCGGACCACAAACGGCAGGGCATCCTTGGACGCGCCGAACCGCGCGAAGAATCGGCTGTCGTCAATGACCGACAAAACTTCGCCGAACCGCAGCGGCGCGTGAGACGAGTCGAACCCGGCATACCATGACGCGTGGGGCAGCCAGACCACGAGCCGCACAGCAGCAGTGTCGTCCAAGAAGGAAGGCAAGTCGAAGCTTCTCACCACGACACCGTCTCGGCGGAAATTCAGCCGTTTCGGCGTGCCCTCGGATTGCAAGGAGCTCGGGTGGTCGATTTCCACGGTGACACGTTCCTTCGCACGGACGACGGCGAAACCCCCGTCTCCGTCGTCGTCACCCGCACGCTGCCCATCGGTGCGGCCGAACTCTCCATGGGGCAAAGGAAAAAGCAGAAACACATAGCCACCCGCCTTGGCGCACGCCTCGAGGGAGCCGCATTCCGCGGACAGCGCTAACGCGTAGGGGAGCAGGCCCACCGCCGGAGGGACATTGGTGCGAGGAAAGCGAAACGGGTCGCAACTGCTGACGCACGAATCGATGGTGACGGTTGAGTTACACCCGACGGCGACGCACACGAAGAGGGACGAGGAATGCCGAGGAATGCCATGCCGCACGAAGCACGTTGCTTCGGCCCTTGGCTCCTCCTCGACTAACGAAATCAAGCGCGCTGCATCGGGGGCGACGGCGATCCAGTCGTCCTGAAAACTGACGAGTAGCCACAGCGTCATCGCTGCCGACCACTTGAAGGGCGCGTTGGGACTGTCACCCCAGTAGCCGATGTGCTCGAGCTCGCTGCCGGGGGCTGCGTGACTGCCGGGCGTCGACCGTAGTTGAGCACGCTGTTTGACTCCGCGATCCACGGTGACACCAACGAAGTAGGTCGCCGGATTCGGCGTTTGCGCAGCCGCGTTTGCGTTAAGCTTGTGCTGAATCGCGAGTTTGATGAGGTGCCGACCAGACGGTGCCAATGACTGCGCAGTAACGGCGACTTCGCGGGCATAGGTTGGACCGAGGTCTGTCGACTCGCGAGCTCCTCGCTCCGTCTGCCACATCAACTTTGACATGCTTGGCGAGCTAAAGTCGTCTCCCGGGCATGACACGATGGAGCCGATGCACAACGTCGCCGTCGAGAAGTCACCTACCGACACCGCTTCGGACATCGCGACGGCGGCGTCGGTCGTCGCTACCATGAAGCGGCCGCTCCGTCTCGCCTGCACGCCCCGGCGGGTGTCCCACGTCATGGTGTCACCGTCCTCGAAGGCGACTTGGCTGCCAACCGCCACGCTCCGCGGCGCGTAGCACGACAAGAGCCACGGGGTCGCCGTAAAGGCAGCTGCCGCAGCAGCACCCCCCGATCGGTTGTTGGCGGTGTCTGCATCACGAGCGACCTCGTGGAACAGTCGCTGGGGCGCGTGCCAGTCATCAAAGCAGTGCGCACAAAGCCAAACAGTATCCGACACGGACCGATACCAGCTGGTGCTTGAGCTGGCCGCGACCGCGGCTCTGGCACAGGAGGTGCACGTGAGGCGACTCCATTCAGAATGGGAGATTGCGTTGCTCAGGACAGGCAGAGCCCCACGTTGGGGACGCAGCGCCGATCGACCCGTGACGCACGGCATCAAGATGCAAACAACAGCGGAGTCGGGCGGTAATTCAATGTCGGCTGCGAGGTAATTGGTTGCAACCGTGCGGGCGGACGGCGCCTCAACTGCGACGGTGTCGATGGCGACCGCGTCACTGCCATCGTCCAAATGCCCATGGAGCACCACGACCGCGGCATCGGTTCTCTCCAGCCAAATGTAGTCTCCGGTCATCGTCACGAGCGCGGCGTTGTCCGTTGCAGGCAGAGACACGGATTTAGGCGCTGGCCGGATCACGGTGACGCGCACGTTGGGCATCGGCGAACCGATGGCGCCGCCGCTCATCAACCGGAACGCGACGCGGTGCGCATCGGCGGACACCAATCGCACAAATCCGCTGGCCGCGCCGCGGTCGCACACCGCCACGGAGCGATGGGGCCACAGGATGTTGCTGCTGCAGTGCCGTCGATCAAAGCCGCCGAGGAGCGGCGCATCGGGATCCGCCTCGTTCTTGTCGTCGGCGGCGAGCTGCACGGCAAACTGCTCCTGCAGCAGCAGGCGCCCTTCGTGCTCCTCGTCGCGAAGGTCGGCGCGGAGGTCCGTCTCGGCTTGGGCAACAGGAATGAGTGCGGAGGAGGTGTGCACGATCGTGTTCAGCGCTCGGACTAGCATGGTGACGGTACGCGACGCCTCCTCGGAGTGGACAAGGCCGTGAGGCAGGGCGGCGAGCGGCAGCGGCTGCACGCACGATGCATCCACGGCGTACAGGTCTTGTTCCTCGCTGTCGTCGTCGAAAACGACGAGCCGAGCGCCGCCTTGCGCGACATCGTGAATTCGCACAAGCCGACGATTCGCCGAACTATTAGTGTCGGGCGCCGAAGTTGAGCTTCGGGGGACGTAGTGACATTGTGCATACACGGGCTGACTTCCGAGCATCTGCAGCAGTGCCAGTGCCGCGAGAACACCGCTTTCCGCGGTGGCGGTGCTCTCGACTGCAGCAGCAATCAAGTTGTTGGCGTGGCTGGCGAGGGCCGGGATGGCGCGCAAGTGAAGCAGTGTTTCCACCATCGCGCTCGGAACGACAAGGTTGGCGACGTTGCCCATACCGCCATCCGCGGTTTGCAGGTGCAATTTGCACTGCGCGTCATCGTTGTGCATCATGGCGAAGGGATAAAGCGGTTCGGAAGGAACGCCGCGAAATACGACACCGAGACGTGTTTGGTCGCGGTAAGCCGTGATCGTGCCCCCATCCAGGTCCACGTCGAACCACACCACCTCGCCATCGCCGAATACGCGGCCGTGTGCGTTCAGTGGAAACGTCCCTTGCGGCATTGAAAGCAGAGCCACCTGGTCACTGTCATCCACATCCTGCAGCACGTAGAACTGCCGGGTCGATGATAACTGTGCGGCCGTCAGGGACCCGGCTGCCAGCAGCAGGGCACCGGCGTTTTTCGTTCGAAACCCCACAAAGTAGTAGCCGCCGAGGCTCTCCCCCTTGGCGCGCCGCGCCTGGCGCTTCGTGATCTCGAACCCAATCCGGTACATGCCGCGCGCGGGCAACGACGCCGCGGTCGTCACCGCACCGGGGCCTTTGACCACGCGGCCTGGCGCTGTCGCATCCCCACGGCTCGTCGCCCAGACCATGTCGTTGAGCGGTGGGCACAGCATGGTGTTACTGTACGAATGGACGACCGCATTGCTGAGTTCGTCGACCACTCCGGGGCCACCAGATTGGTCCCGCTCGGTGCACAACACCGCGAGCCGCTGACCGCTGGCTGCGGCCTTGGCAAGCACCCTGAGCAACTCGACCCCGGTCAAGCGGAGCGAGTCGGAAAAGCGCCTGCCGGGGCTACAAAGGAACACCGCGCAGCGCGCAAGCTGATCGCGCGTGCTGTCGGTGCAATGGACGGACGGGGCGGCGTGGAGGCACAGCACGCGCAGAATGGCGTGGACCGGGCTCCACAGTTTCTTCGTGAGCAGCCAGACGGCGAGCGGGCTTCTGTGGGATGGATCGGACGCCGCCATCGCGGCGAGGTCTGTAAAGAAGTACGCGGCGCCGGTCACCGCCGCCGTCATGTGGTCGATGAAGGCCGAAAGCCCAGAGGCATCCTCCAAGTCCCCGATGCTCAAGCGTGTGGGCAGTTGCTCGACCTGCTCACAGGCGACCCCGGCGAGGTAATGCAACGTGGACAGGACGGACATCATCGCATCGTACCCGGTCACAATTGGCGAGCATGCCTTCCGGCAGGAGGGATGGAGCCGTCGGAAGTCGAATGCGAACGGCCGCCGTCCAAAATTGGCCAGCAGCTTCAGGACGGCGGCGGACTTGGTGGCGTCGGCGGCCACACACGGATAGACCGTCCCTCCGGACAAACCGCACGCGGCGACGCCGGCGAAGGCGCCGTTGCATGTGAAGAAGACCATGCCCTCCGCGCGCATCAGCCCGCAGCCGACAATGTCACCGTGGCGAAACGGCGCCATGAACAGCTCAGATGGAAGTAGCGAGGCGGCCACGCCGGGGTCGACCACCAGCCGTCCGGTGCTGGAGACCACCGCCGCCCCGGAACTTGGCGTCGTGGGCAGGCCTTGCGCGCTTGCGGACCTCGTGGATAAGCCGATCGCGAGCTGCGACGCGACGAGGGGCTTGTCCTGCTCGCCTGTTGCGGGGAGGGGAGCGCTCGCGTGGGCGACTTCCAGGTCGATCGCCACCTCGAAGTAAGGCACCGGCGGGCAGCTAAACTCGTCGTAGGCAGGGGCGTCGGCGTGCCAGGGCATCTTGGCGATCAACGTGGCCGCGCCGCTGTTGGCGTCGAATTGCAGGCCGCATCCGTCGTCACCTTCCACAACTTGGGCCGACGTCACCGCCGTCGCCGGCGCGAAGCTGTTGCCGAGCACCGTGGCGGCCGATGTCGGGTATAGGCTCGCGGCGCGCACGAGCGACCCGCGCTGGGCCAGCGCGTCCACGGCCCTGCTCTGATCCTCCGCGGCCACGAGGGAAGGCGCACTGACTCTGAGTATCGCCGCCATGCGATCCAGCAACGACCGGGAACAGGGTGGTGGGATCGTCCCGGGGGAGCGCGCCTGGCTCTGGGTCACCTCAGGCGATGGGACGGTTTCGGCTGCCGCGGCAGCCTTGTCACCGCAGTTGCGTTGGACCGAGACTGTGCTGGTGGCGCTTCGCGTCGGGATCACTTGCGTGCGTGCAGCGAACAGGGCGATGGATGAACCAGCGGCCTTCTTTCGCACGCCGCTGCTGCTGGCTGGCGTAGCCGCCATGACGCTCATGGCCGGGGACAAGGGCATCGTCTGCACGTCGGTGCTCGGCGTCGACGGAGCCGGAGACACCTTTGCGGTCGCAGACGCGGCGACGTGAAGAACAGTGGGCACCGGGGAAGCCGCGGCGTCCACGAAGAGTCGCCGCAGCTGCGACCCCGGCCAAGGCTGGCAGACAATGGCGAGCACCCTCAGCAAGTGGTGCCGGTGCCGCAGTGGCGTGGCGACGAATCGCAGGGGGTCACCCTGTGCGCCTCCGCCTGCCGTCCGCGAATGGGACAGCTCATCACCGATTTTATCTATCGCACAGTACCTCATGGCGGTCTCATGTTCGTCCCACACGGGCAAGGCGTGGAGCCAATCGCGTAGCGCCTGGCCCATGGCGTTGGCCGCTGACGGCCCTGCGCCGAGCACCCGATGCACCACCGACGCAGCCGGGTCGTCGATGCCATCGCCGTGTCGGGCAACGCGGAGTCCGGCATCGACGAGGCAGTCTAACCACTCCGGGGCCGTGTGCACAAAGCCAGGCGGGGGGCAGCTTGAGGGCCAAGCGGAGGCCAGATCGCGGCAGCTGCCCCAGGACAGGAGGTTCAACGCAGGCGTGACAGGGCTGCCCCCTGTCGAAACGCGCAGCTGATGCGTCAACCAAAGAAGGAACTTTGTCGCGCTCCGGGCGCGGCCAGCCTGAACGGCCAACGCCTCGCGGAGCTCTGTTGCGCTGGTGCGGCGATCGACGATGAGTTCCAGGATGCTCTGCACGACCCGGCCCGTCGTCGATGCATCTTCCGACAGCAACGGCATGGCATTAGCACGAGAAGCCAGTGCCGCAGACGTCAGGCCGCGCCGACGCTCCCCAGCGGCGGACGCCCGTTCATCGGCTATTTCGGAGCCCATGGGGTGCGGACCGTCATCCAGCAGCCGGAGGAATTTTCGGTACGCCTGCCACTGTGGAGGGTGCACACCGGAGGCCGAGCCCCCGCCTGGATCGCTCCAGCGGGCGTGAGCGGTCAAGTCGTGTGTGCTGGCGCTACTGCGTGCCGGGAAGGGTGGCAGACCGGCCGGCACCGTGGTGAAGCGCTCCTCTGTGCCGGCTCGCTTGGCCGCCTCCGCGGCGGCCCGCAGCGTTGGCACGACATCCGTCAGAAGCCACATAGCGCGTTCTCGCATGTCGTTCGCCCTCGACCCAACTTCAATGCTCTCGTCGATTCCACCTGCCTCCGCTACACGGCGCCACAAGCGATTCAGCTGCTGCAGGGCGCGCCGCCAGACGACCTCCGTCAGCTCCGCGTCGCCGTCGTCGTCTCGGACGGTGAGGCACGCCGCCGGGACATGCCACATCAAGCAGGCACAGATGCACCGTAGAGTGCCTTCGACGCGAGAAAAGGCTCGCCGGTCCGCCTCGCCGAAGATGGACAAGGCCTCCAGCGTGCCTCGCTCCTGCCAACGACGGGACCACTCGTTCGTATTAGGAGGCGCGGACCCATCGGCGAAGCCAACAATGTCGGCGTACATGGCGTGGCCATAGACGCAGTCCAGCATCAACCTGTCGGCGGGCGCGACCTCGGTCGTCGCGGTGAGCTGGACTCGGCCACCGGCTGCCAAACACGCGAGTTGGTGGCATTCATCGCTGCCGTAAGCTGTGCTGGGTGACCGGTCCCCGTCGGGCAAGGCAGCCACATGGACGAAGAGTTGCCACAGCGTGCGGCTCGTCAACGTAAGCCAACGCCAACTCGGCATCAAAGGTGCTGACAGCGTCGTGATGCGCTTTTCCTGTACCTGAACGGAGCCTCGCCAGGCGGTCGAACCCCGGCCGCGAATCAACAAGAAACCCGGGGCCAGCGCCACCGCGCGACGAAACGGTGTCGTCGAAGGAACAGAATTTCCTTCCTCGTTAGTCGTTCGTGCCGCGAGCTCGATCACTTCACAGTGCGAATGCGAGCCAGACCCTGGGTGCTTCAAATTTACAACCGAGATGGTCGCGGATAGCCCACCTGTGGTTTCAAATTCCACGAGCACTTCGGCACCGGTGGACGCGTAGGGCAGCAGATCCAATTCCACGGAAAAATCTTTCTCGGATTCGCCCTTTTCGAAAGAAAACGCGCAGAAGGATCTGGCCACGGGGTCGGTGGTGGCTTCGCCAGCATTCGGCCAACCCGCCGCGAACGCCCCCATGCAGGACGCCAACGTATCACAAAGACCGCAAACTTCAGCGAGGCGAATTTGATGTTGCGTCAATGGGTGAGCGTGCGCGTCTTCTTGGGCGTGGACGAGCCACCGTTGCACGAGGGGAACAAACAGCTCACCAAAGACGGATCGCGTCAGTATTTGATGAACGCATCCGAGCAGCTTCGATGGATTCGTACCGCCGCCGGTGGACGACGAGCGGTCGAGGTGGGCACGTAGCCACGACTCGGTGTGCCGCAGTACCCCTCGCGTCGCCGTCAGGAGGACGTCGGTGAACAATTGTGACTGGCCAGCTTCCGGACCGGGCGGATTACGGTCCAAACTCGGACTTGGTGTCGACAGGAGCGTCGTCGTCGCGAGTGCGACAAAGAAAGCGGTCAGCGGCATCCGGCCGTCCACGGGTGACGGCGCGTCGACGACCAAAGGGCCCAGCGGAAGCGATTCCTCCGTCTCCGCTTGCAACCAGTCGGCGAGGCGCGCGCAGCACGCCCTCAACGTCTCAAACGGCGCTCGCAACAGTGACTGTGCGGTGTGCTCCTGTCGATCGCCATGTAAGAGGTAACGTGTGATGGAAGAGTCGTTGGCCAGAAAAGCCATGCTGAGCTGCTTCGGCGGCGGGAAGCAGACCGCGATCAGGCGGTTCCGCACGGCGATCGCGAGTTGCGACGTCTCACCCGCGTCAACCGTGGTAGTAGGGTCGACGATCCCACCGGCGGTATCGGCCCCCAATGCCGCCACCTCTCGACAGCGCGCTTCGATCCAATCCGTGACGTCCTCTTCTCTCCCTGTGGGATCGTAGCGCTTGCAGCGTGACAGCGTCACGCCATTGGCCTCGATGGCGCATGCGATCAATCGCAACGAAAGGCATGCCACCCGCATCGGTAACGTTTCCCCAGCTTGCCCCCCATCCGCTGCGGCCGCTGCTGGGTTGGGTGCGGTTTGAGCGGCCTTCAACCGTTGCACCGCCCAGTCCAGCAGGTCGACGGCTCGCCAGAACACATCCTTCCGGTGCGAAACGGTCCGTCGCTCCGTCACGACACCTTGCTGCAGCTCCCAGGATAGATTCCACGCCACCCCACTAGACGGCAGCCGGTGTTGCCCAGGAGGAGGCTGCAGCGATGCGGCGACGATGGCCACATTGATGACCTGCAGCAGCTCGTCCAGCAGCACCGGTTGACGTCGGCCGCGAGCGGGCTGCGTCGCCAAGGATGGTTCGCAGTAAGGCCAAAGCCACGCTGGCCGGCGTGAGGTCCGTACGTGGCTACTGCTGGACGAGGGAACACAGAAAATGGACAACTGCCCTGCGGCCGATGTCGTGGCGAGGTACGCGTCACTGGACAGCGAACACACGTAGGCCAAGTGCGCCGATGCTCTCGTTCCTGAGGGTTCGGCAGATGCGGACGGGGCGTCGGCGGGCACCGCCGCAGCTCTCCTGGGGTGTCCCTCATCGAAGGCAAAGAGGGTGACCTCACGCTTTTGCTGCCCCGTCTGGCCATCGAACACCACGCCGCAAGAGCTGAATCGGTTGACCCAAGAAACATCGGTACCGTTGGAGATGTAGAAGCTCGCAGGCGGTGCCGCCGCCTCGTACGGAACGTCGAGTCGCGCGGGTTGGTGGCCGAGGCGCTCCTCCAGCCTTGTCGGTTTGGGTCGGTCGACCCAACTGAGGCTTCGGGAAGCGTCGCCGCGAAACTGGAAGGGCACCGCCAGGCGGGACACCCTGTCGACCACGTGGCTACGCGACGCGTCATCGAGCGGCAGCCACAGCCAAAGGCGATGATCGTTAGCGTCCGCCTCCTCGGAGGGAAGCCGAGCGGCGGCCCCGGCGGACAGCTTATTGGCAACCGCGACATCGCAGCATGCGCCGGAGAAATGGCCTTGGAGCAGCGACACGCGCGTCACCGTCAATTCCCCGGCGGCGGCGGCCCGCCGGAATGCCGCGAGGGGATCCGTCGAAATCGACGCCATTGCTTCGCCAGCGGCGAGAAGAACAAAAGGCCCCAATGGCTCACCGTCGCGAAACAGTTTGATCCAGTCGTTCGGCGCACCCAGCGTCGCTTCTGACAGCCGCAAGCGAATTTGCACCCGTGTCCACGGTAGGCCCCGTTCCTTGGGTGATGCCCCAGGGCTGACGGAGCTTCCAGCGGCAGTCGGGAGGATGCACGACGCGGTGACGCCTGCAACCGTGACCCTCAACGACGTCCGTAGACAGGTGGCGGATTCCACGCGCTGTTGAACGGACACCGACACGCGCGACGCGGCGTGGCATGTCTCAAGGGCGACAAATTCGCAGTCTATCGCCGTGTGCGCGGTTGAAAGGGAAAACTCGATGACGAGGTCGTCGAGGTGCTGCCACGCCACCGCCAACGACAGGACAGCCGACGAGCTGGTACGAGGGGACAGTGAGAGTGCAAGTG
>ERZ1292633.925-Hain-H41-02um-R1-925-length-32726-cov-5_pt1 | contig 32726 bp, 35 predicted proteins | sample MGYA00564406_ERZ1292633 | MGnify/ENA primary metagenome ERZ1292633 (study PRJEB36523, sample SAMEA6512639) | groundwater metagenome | collected 2019-01-08 | study: AquaDiva: Metagenomics assemblies of 32 groundwater samples
CTGCATCCATACACTTTTTTACCGCCTCTGCCGCCGGAACCTTAAGCTCTATGCCTATCATCAAACCTATACCTCTCACTTCTTTAATAACATCAAGTTCATTTGCCATATCTGCCAGTTGCTCAAAAGTATAGTCACCCATCTTTGCCGCATTGACCAATAAACCTTCGGCTTCAATTGTTTCAAATACAGCAGCTGATGCTGCGCAGGCAAGGGGATTACCCCCAAAAGTAGAGGCATGACTGCCCGGCACAAGGCTTTTAGCTATTTCCTTCGTTGTCTCCATAGCGCCAACGGCAGTACCGTTTCCAAGTGCTTTAGCAAGCGTCATAATATCAGGCGTTATATCATAATGTTGATATGCGAAATACTTTCCTGTCCTTCCCATCCCGCACTGAACCTCATCCAGAATCAGGAGAATATCATTTTCATCACAAATCTTCCTTAATCCTTTCATGTATTCTTTTTCGGCCACATTAATTCCACCCTCTCCCTGAATAGGTTCAAGCATTATGCCGCAGGTCTTATCATCCACGGCATTTTCCACCTCGCCAAGGTTATTAAATGAAACATATGAAAAGCCTTCAACAAGGGTGGCGAAGCCACGATGATACTTTGGCTGTGCTGTAGCCGTTACGGTCGCAAGGGTTCTCCCATGAAAGGAATCTCTCATAGTAATAATCTTATATTTCCCTTTGGGAGAACAGTGAATCCTTGCCAGCTTTATGGCCGCCTCATTCGCCTCCGCCCCGCTGTTACAGAAAAAGCATTGACCGTTAAAAGAATTTTCAGAAATATACTTTGCAAGGCGTCCCTGTGGTTCAGAATAAAAAGTATTAGGCACATGAACCAGCGTCGCCGCCTGGTCCCGTATCGCCTTTGTCACATTGGGATGACAATGTCCCAGCGAACTGACAGCCCATCCGGAAAAAAGGTCCAGGTATCGTTTTCCGTTTTCATCCCACACATACACTCCTTCACCCTTAACAAGCACAATGGGGTTACGAGAGTAATTTGGAATTACGTAATTATCATAGTTTTCTATTACTTTGCTTTTCTTCATATCTAAATTCCCATATGCGGATTTCCTGCGATGTGAGGAAACTGAGAAAAATGGAAGGGTTTAATTTTGTGTGCTCTTTTTGAAGTGGGTGAGTATCAAAAAGACCAACTCTTAAAACACCCAATACTCTGCCGAAACAAAACTTACCTGGAAGATTACTAAACTGTCTTTTAAAACTGCAGGTGACAACACCTGAATGCCATATTGGTTTTACAAAAAGTGCCGTAAACACATTATCCTCACTTCCCCAATATGACTTAAACTATGATCTGAGTCCCTATCCCCTTGTCAGTAAATATCTCGAGCAACAGGGAATGGGGTATATTACCGTCAATAATATGGGCTTTTCTTACGCCATTCCTCAATGCTGATATACAAGCTTTTGCTTTCGGGAGCATGCCGCCACTTATTATGTTACTCTCTATCAGCGCATTAACCTCATCCTCATGTAACGTGGACTTAAATGACTCCGGTTCAGACGGGTCAGTTGATATTCCATGAGTATTAGAAATAAATACTAATTTCTCAGCCTTTAATGAACTTGCGATAAAAGAGGCCACATTGTCGGCATTTACATTAAAATTTTCATCGCCGTCTCCTTCAGCAATTGGTGGTACAATTATAATATTGTCACTTTCACACAAATTATCAAATCTTTCGCATTCTATCCCTGTTAGTTCACCCACATAACCAAGGTCATTTGCCCCTGTCTTGTATTCTCCGTCGCAGATTAATTTTTTAGCTTTGATCGGGCTCTTCTTTTTGTCCCACACACAAACGCCTTTTGCTCCCATTGCGTTTATTTGATTTATAATCAATTTGCCAATCTGGTTGATGAGCACATCGATAGCAATTTTCAGTGTCTCCTCGTCAGTTACACGGTATCCATGTATAAAAAGCGGTTTTTTCCCTCTTTTTTCCATCTCACTGCTTATATGCGGACCACCGCCATAAACTATTATAGGCCTCATACCAACAGTCTTCATAAAAACTACATCTTGAAGTATGCTTTGAAAGGTTTTTATGTTGACCATAGCGCTACCACCGAACTTTACTACAACCACTTTACCCTTAAATGATTGTATATAAGGTAATGCCTCTATCATCGCCTTGGATTTACGTATTGCTTCTTCCATTGATATGTTCTTCTTATATTCTCTCTTCAAACTTTTTGACTCAATACCAGAAGTAAAAACTTCATTATACAGAATGTCTGATATCTTGTTGTTTTTTGAATCTTTTCTTGTTACCTGCAAATTCATATTTCTCTTAATAGCTTAATTTATAATAAATTACAACAAGCTGTAAACTAAAATCCCGAATCAAAAATTATAGCTTTTAGTATATGTCTGTCAAGGCTAAATCATCGACTTGATCGACTTGATTCTATGACAATGACATATAGCTATTGCGAGTGCGTCAGTAGCATCATACTTCTCCGGCACCTCGGATAAGGCCAGAATAACCTTCACCATTTCACTTACTTGTACCTTTTGAGCATTACCTGAACCAACAACTGCCCTCTTGACTACGGTAGGAGCATATTCAGCCATTGGTATCTTTGCAGCAGCCGCACACAAAATGGCTACTCCCCTGGCTTCACCAACCTTAATCGCTGATTTTACACTTTTTCCATAAAACACTTCCTCTAAAGCAATATAGTCCGGTTTATATTCATCTATAACTATATTCAATCCATCGAAAATCAATTTAAGCCTGTCCGGAAAGGAATCCTTTCTCTTACCCTCAATTAAACCATGAGTTACGTGAAACAACTTACCCTTGACATCGTCGACAATTCCATAGCCGGTTACTATTGTACCTGGATCTATTCCTAAAACACGCATAATAGTAAATAATAGTAAATAAAAAACACATTCTTAAAATAAATACTTTCCAAACCACATCAAAAGCAACCCCAACATCAGACCGGCCAGATTAAAATATTTTCTGGGATTGTGCTGATGGACATATGGCAGAAGATCACTGATGGCAATGTACAAAAATGTTCCCGCTGATATCCCAATTGCCCAAGCCAGAGTATATTCAGGCAGGTTCTTCAGGACAGAGAAAGTAATAACGGCGCCTATAGGTGTGGTTAACGCAAAGATTATGGCAAGTTGGATAATCTTCGCTTTTTTGTATCCCCCTTGAATAAGGATACTGGTAAGAGACAGGGCGCAAGGAAACTTGTGAATTATAATGGCCAGAAATATCATTGAACCAATATCTTTCACTATGAAACCGGCGCCCATTGAGAGGCCATCTATTAAACTGTGAAAGGATATACCCAGAAAAGCTGAGATTCCTACTGTATGAAAGTCACAAACATCCTCTCCACAGGAATGCACCATTATAAATCTTTCCAGTATGTAAATAATAAAAAACCCTATTATTACAGGTATGCCAACATTGCTGCCAAGAGGCTGTATGATTGCCGGCAGCATGTGAAAAAAACATGTACCAATTAAAACACCTGCACCAAAACTGATTATCAACCTGAAACTATCTTTGGACCAGCTTTTTACCAGTGGAAGCAGGCCGCCTATAGCGGAAATTGCAAATATAAGTAACAAGTACCATAAAAACGTTGTCATGTAAATTAGTTCCCTTCGGCCCACCCGAACGTCGCCCGCCCGGCCATGCCGTTCGGACGGGCAGTCGGGCAGGTCACAAATTTATGAAAGTTTTGCTATGAATAAAGAAACACATTTCCCATCAAAAGTCAATGTTTTAAGAACAATCAAAAAATATACCTTCAATAAACCCTGTATTTTTGATATATTGCTGCATATATCTGCGTCCAAAAATCAAATGACTGCACCAAATCTAAATATAAACTTATGTGGAATCAAATTATCCAACCCGACCATCCTTCCATCAGGATTTCTCGGTACATCTAAGTCCCTGCTGAAACGGGTTGCAGACAATGGCGCCGGTGCGGCTACCATAAAGTCGGTCAGCCTTGCGCCAAGAGAAGGACACAAAAACCCGACCGTCATTCCCTTTGAAGCAGGCATGCTGAACGCAGTCGGATACTCAAACCCAGGTGCGGAAGAGACAGCCAGAGAATTTGCCAACATTAATGAAATATCAATACCAGTGATAGCAAGCATTATAGGCACAGAGGCAGATGACTTCGTGAGCGTTGTGGATAAACTGTCAGAAACTCAATTTTCCGCTATAGAGCTCCCGCTTTCATGCCCACATACGCCGGGATTCGGCCTGCTGGCCGGACAGGGAACGCCTGAGAGCACAAGGAACATTGTCTCTGCGGTCAGAAAGGCCACAAAACTGCCAATCTTTGTAAAATTATCACCTAACATACCGGAAATTGGTAACTTAGCAAAAGCGGCAGAGGATGCAGGCGCAAATGCCATAACGGCCGTAAATACACTGGGACCGGGAATGATAATAAACATAGAGGCACGCAAACCCGTACTCTCCTACAAGGTCGGAGGGGTCTCAGGGCCGGCCCTGAGACCGATTGCAACCAGATGTGTATATGATATATATGAAGCCGTTAAAATACCCATAATTGGTACCGGCGGGATTTCCACAGGCCGGCACGCTATAGAGATGATCATGGCCGGAGCGACCGCTGTCGGAATTGGTACAGGAATATATCAGAGGGGCATGGACATATTCCGGAAAATATGTCAGGAAATGGAAACCTGGATGTCTGAAAACAATTTTAATAATATTGATGAAATGATTGGAATTGCCCATGACTGAAGAACTTTACTTCGAGCAACCCGTAATGATGAAGATTGACAAGATCATCAATGAATCAGATGACACAAAGTCCTTTATGTTCAGACACAAACTTGGTTACAATCCCGGACAATTCATAATGGTCTGGTTGCCAGGCATAGATGAGAAGCCTTTTGCCGTATCATGTTTTGGAGAAGATTTCTTCGGGATCACAGTGCTTGAGAGAGGCAACTTTACAAAACTCATGCACAAAATGAAACCGGGAGAACAAGTCGGCATCAGAGGGCCATTTGGACACGGGTTCAGCATTCCAGATAATGTTAAAGACGGCACCGGCAGCGCATGCATAATCGGAGGCGGCTGCGGAATGGCATCATTGACCGTGCTTATTGAAAAATTGCAAGGTTACAATACCACAACACTCATCGGAGCAACTACAAAGACAAAGCTGTTATTTAAAAACCGGTACAAGGACATAACGATCTTTACGGACGATGGAAGTGAAGGCAGAAAGGGATATCCCACAGACATACTGGAAGACCTGCATAATAAACACAATTACAACATTCTATATACCTGCGGACCGGAGATAATGATGACCAAGGTATACCAATTCTGCAATAAGCATGATATACAATGCGAGGCGTCACTGGAGAGATACATGAAATGCGGCATAGGGATATGCGGACAATGTGTCTGCGATGGACAGATGGTATGCAAGGACGGCCCCGTGTTTAACTCACAGGCGCTTGACAAAATGAATGACTTTGGGTCATACTCTCTACTTAAAAGCGGTCAGAGGGTTTCGCTGAAGGAGTATGGTGAATGGAGAGGCTGTTAAAGATTCACCGCGGAGAACACAGAGAATGACGGAAAGATTTAGCCGCAGATTTTCGTAGATTGGCACGGATATAAAAGCAATAAGCAAGAATGAAAGAGAGGCGAAGGAAGATTGACGAAAGACGAGAAACCGTCTATTGTCCTAGCCACGAAGTGGCGGTCGTCCTTCGTCATTCGTTAAATCTACAGGGACTCTGACACATATACAAAAGCAAGAATAGAAACGGAAGATAGTCGGGTAGACAGTCATGCCAAAGGCAGTCGCCTGTCGCCTGAGGACGACCCTGTGGGCCAGCTCACAGATCCGACTCGGTCGGGAGGACGACCCTGAAGCAGCCCACAGACCCGCCTCAGGAGGGATCCGCCTCTGGCGGACACCCCGGAACCACCCCTAAGAAACAGTATCTATTTCCTCACGTGCTTTATTTAAAATATCTGAATACGCTTCAAACTTTCTGGCAACTTCTTTGTCTTCCCCTCTTACATCGTCAGCCTTTAACCGGCAGATTGTACTTAGACTGGCAACCACTTCAGGTACAAAATATTCATCAACAAGAAATTCAAGTTCTTCCATATCGGTATCGTTCATTTTCCCACTCCTCCAAAAGAAGTTAAAGTTACATTTTTGTTACGTTCTTCGTTAACGGCTATATTATACCATTTCGATATTCAAAAAAACCCTACTCAAAATATGTTTCTATGTATTCTTCGTTTTTGGTTTACCGGTAGTTTTCCTGGTCTTTGTTGTTTTCTGAACTGTCATTTTCACAGCTTTTGGCCTGGCTTCTAAAATCTGATCAAGTTTACTTGAAATCTCAGTTTGTTTTCTTTCGAGTCTTTCTATAGAGGCTTGCATCTGTCTTCTTTTGGCTGCTTCCGATAGTTCAGGCTTTCTCTTTTGTCCTTTGTCGCTTTTATCACTTTCAGCCCGAATACGCCATGCTATTGTTACAACACCAACAATAGCTATCATTACTATAATTGCAAGGAATTCGTTACTCATTTTTGTCCTCCCTAAAAAGGTTCCAGATAACATCAAAATAAGTGTAAAGAATTATAGAATCTTGGGGCAAAATCTTTGATATATAATATTGAAGTCCTCCAGCCTCCCGCCAAAAGACACGTCGGGCAAGCCCGCCAAACAAACCGTCGGGTAAACACTATTTATTCTTAAGTTCTGTTTTCTGTCTTTATCTGCATTAATCTGCGTCCAGAAATCTTCTATTCCAGAGAAATAGTATCAATGTCTCTTTTTGAAACACCTTTCCATAGTCCGATAATCTTGTCCGGCTCTACTTCATCAACCCTGGTTATCTTCTGAATTTTTATGTGGTCCGGTCTTGGCGGCCTCCAGAGCATTGCCATGTAATCGCCTGCCTTTCCAACCTTTTCTGACGATGCCTTAATGATCTTCTCTTTCGGAAAGCCATAGGCGACCAGAGCGGTCTCGGCTTTTTCCTGCATATCCGTTCTTCCATGAAGGAATAGATAGACGTCTTTCTCTGGATCAATCTCAGTCCCGGTCTTGATATGTTCCAGCACAGACGCAATAACGACTGCAATCATAGTTGTAACAATGATTCCTATAACCGCAAACCCCCCGGGTTTTACCTTCTCTAAGTCCCGGCGAATATGTCCCTTTTTATCTGTCATGGTTTTTCCTCAATTTATTTTGGCACTTTACAGGTTCGTATCTTAATTATTAATTATTTGTGTTCATTTGGCGAAAATGATCAGGGTGAAATCTATCGCTCAAAAGCAGGTTTCAGTTAAAACATCTTTTTAACGATTTCCATGTTGTGACGCATAAATATCAAGGAGTTCACTGATCCTGTATAACAAAGTTGGCGCCTTCATCCGTAGACGGTATGTAGGAGCCGATAGGACATAGCACCTTACTGTCTTTGTCGCAACGTATAACGAGCTTCCACAGGGCATCAAGACTCTCTTTCTCATGCTCGGCTTCCGGAATCATTTTTATTCTCGTTGGGCTTTCAATTGAAATTTTCATTAACATCTCCTTTCGATTTTTGTATAGAGTTCATTCTGCCTGCCCGACTAGGTTCAGGCGGGGACGCTTCTTTCTATTTGTGGATGATATTCATTACCCCACATGAATAGTAGACTTTAAGGAGGATTATACATGAAAGACAGGGAAAAGCTTAGCACATTCAAAATGAGAATACAAGTATCAAGTGGTGTTTCAAACACAAAGCGCTTTATTGTAATTACAGTAAGCGTATTGGGAGATTTTAAGAAAGTTGTACAAATATAAAAATGTAGTAGATAATTGTCCGGGAAGATTGTATGTCATATTGTCATGCGTATATTTCATAAGAAACCATTTTTCCTGAAAGCCTCCTGTCAGGTAATCAACGCTTGACATATATGTCATTATTCATATTATAATAGACATACCTGAAATTGGAAATATCTTTATACAAATAAGACATAATCGGAAGAGTAGATAACTATTGTATGAAGTGTTTTATATGCTTCCTGATCATGAAGATGTATTGATGCACAGGAAAGAAAAAATAAATGTTGGGAGACAAACATGGCAGATAAGATTCAGATGAAAACTACTTTGGTAGAAATGGACGGAGACGAAATGACCCGCATAATGTGGGCCATGGTAAAAGAGAAACTGCTCCTTCCTCACGTCAATCTCAAAACAGAATTCTATGATCTGGGCCTTGAGAAACGAGACGAAACTGATGACAGGATTACAATAGAGGCTGCAGAAGCCATAAAGAAGCATAAGGTTGGCGTAAAATGCGCCACAATAACACCTGACGCCTCCAGAGTTGGTGAGTACAACCTGAAGCAGCAGTGGAAGAGTCCCAATGGTACTATCAGAGCCGTACTGGACGGCACTGTTTTCAGGAAACCCATCATGGTAAAGAACATAAAACCCGCAGTGAGAAACTGGAAGAATGCCATCACCATAGGCAGACACGCATACGGTGATGTGTATAATAATACTGAGATAAGAGTGCCAGGCGCTGGCAAGGCCGAAATCGTGTTTACACCTCTGGATGGTGATCCAAAGAGACTCACCATTCACGAGTTTGACGGGCCCGGTATAATCCAGGGTATCCATAACACTGACAAGTCTATTAAGAGCTTCTCCAGGGCCTGCTTTACCTTTGCCCTGGATCAGAAACTAGACCTGTGGTTTTCAACAAAGGACACAATATCCAAGACATATGATGCCAGATTCAGGGAAATATTCAAAGAGACTTACGAGGATGAATTCAAGGAGAAGTTCGAAAATGAGGGATTAACTTACTTCTTTACGCTTATAGATGATGCAGTGTCAAGGATAATAAAATCCGAGGGAGGAATGCTCTGGGCAGCAAAAAACTATGATGGAGATGTAATGTCGGACATGCTTGCTTCAGCTTTCGGCAGTCTAGCTATGATGACCTCAGTACTGGTATCACCTGACGGTTATTTTGAATATGAGGCCGCTCACGGCACAGTCCAAAAACACTACTACAAACATATCAAGGGGGAAAAGACATCATCCAACTCAACGGCGATTATATTTGCATGGACTGGAGCATTGAAAAAGATTGGCGAACTGAATGACATACCGGAGCTGATATCTTTTGCGGACAAATTAGAAAGAGCTACTGTAAGTACAATAGAGGATGGTATAATGACAGGCGACCTGGTAAAACTCTCCGACCCACCTGCCAGGAAAACAGCGAACACTGAAGAGTTCATAGACGAAATCGCAGCTCGCCTTGCAAATTGATTGCAGAGTGACTAAATGAGAAGAAGCCTGAATGCGTGAGAATGAATATCCAATCAATAATGAAATTCAACAACTTGGTCTCATAATCTCAGAGATCAGACTTTTCTGCCCTGATTAGATAAAATATCCCACCTCCAAACATAAATACACTTACAATCATTGGCACAATGCATATTCCAAGAAACAGTTCATCAAAAACCTGTAATGAAACCCCTACCCCGGAAACCCAAATCGCCGTAGTAAAATAAGGTATTGCAAATATGAATACTGCAAGACCAATAAAAGCAACCCCTGCCGTCCTATTAGACATAATTTCCTCCTAAGCTAAGATACTTACTCGTTGTTAGTTAGTTATTTTTTCTTTTTCTCTGCTAATCTGTGCTAATCCCTGCCCGACAGTATCGTTTAGGCGGGTTTTCCCGTGGTTAAAATAATCATATATTGTATTCGCATCTTTAACAGTAATACTCTTCACTTTCCCCAACTCATCTAATGAAGCGTCTCGTATCTTCTGCATATCTCCAAAATGTCTTAACAGGTTTTTCTTCTTAACTTTCCCTATACCCACAATCTTATCAAGGGGCGACTCATAGTACTGCTTTTTTCTCAGCTTTTTATGATACGTTATCGCAAAACGATGTGCCTCGTCACGAATATTTACCAAAAGTCTTAACTCAGAAGATTCCTGATTTAAGATAATTGGATCGGCCTTGCCGCATACAAATATACGTTCATCCAGCTTTCTTTTTGAATCGGCATTTCCAGCGCCCTTTTTCTTACTTTTAGCAAGGGCGATAACATCCACCCCGTTAACGCCAAGTTCATCAAACACCCTCCTGGCTATGCCCAGTTGTCCCTTCCCTCCGTCAATTACCGTAAGGTCAGGAAAATCATCTTCCCTGAATGCCCTTGAGTATCGTCTCATTAACACCTCATACATCATTGCGTAATCATCGGATTGTAACACCGTCTTAATCTTATATCTCTTGTATTTACTCTTTAAGGGCTTACCGTTTTCGAACGTAACCAGTGACCCTACAGCCTGCTTTCCCCTGATATTGGATATATCAAAACATTCCATCTTTTTTGGTATGTTTGTCAGTCCCAGGTGTTTCTTTAAAGAAGCCATAACAGATTCAACATCATCACCTGTTCTCAGACGAACCTTAAAGGCATTTTCAGCATTCTTTGTCGCCATCTCCAGCAGCTTATGTTTCTCACCTCGCATTGGACACACCACCTTAATCTTGTGCCCCTTTTTCTCGCTTAGCAGTTCTTCCAATATTTCCTTATCCTCACTCTCAACAGGCATAATTACCTCATCCGGAACAAATCTTGTCCGGACATAAAACTGGTTCAGAAAGGAACGAAAAACATTCTCTAATGCATTATTCATGGTTGAGAACCTATACGATGCGATATCTTCAAGGTTACCGTTCCTTATAAACATTGCCTGAATCTGTATACTATTCCCCTGCCCGTAATAACCAAACACATCCCTGTCCACTAACTCCATCGTGTTGATCTTTTGCTTCTCCACAGTCTTCTCTATCGCCATTATGCGATCCCTGAACTTTGCCGCCTTCTCATACTTCATCTCCTTTGAGGCGTTATCCATCTTTTCCCTTAAGACCTTCAACAACTCAATATTTTTACCTTTCAGGACCATGACAATCTCATTTATTAATTCTTTATAGGTTTTCTCATCAACCATATCACAGCACGGCGCCACGCATTTCCCTATCTGATAGTACAGACATGGTCTCGCCCTGCTCCTAAAGACATTGTTTGAACATTTCCTTATAGGAAACAAACCATTTACATACCTCAAAGTCTCACGCACTGACCTTGCAGACGAATAAGGTCCAAAATATAAGATACCATTTTTCTTTTTTGAATCCTTACCCTTGTGAGAAGAAGGCTCTATCTGCCTTACTATGACCGGATAAGGAAATTTCTGATTCATATCCAGCTTTATGGATACAAATGTTTTGTCATCGCGGAGGTTGATGTTAAATCTGGGTTTGAATTGTTTAATCAGATTGTTTTCAAGTATGAGCGCCTCTTTCTCTGTATCAGTCAAAACAAAGTCAATGTCGGCAATCCTCTTTACGAGAAATCTTATAAACAACCTTTCGTCTCCCGAACTCTGAAAGTAGCTCCTGACACGATTTTTAAGGTTCTTCGCCTTCCCGACATAAATGACTTCATTCTTCGCATCCTTCATCATGTACACACCGGTACCGGCAGGAATAGTCTCCAGCTTCTTTGGCAATTTTGTTTCTTCTTTTTTAATCATTTCTCTTTATTGCAAATAAGTGAAACCTTTTTTACAATGTTACACAATGACGGCCTTTGATGACGCCAGAGATAGCATCACTAAGTTGACTAATTTGCTTAAAGCGTGAATAAATCCAATTCTATATTGCTGAAATAATTGACCAAATGTAAAAATAATAGTTGCATTAACATATCTTTATATAATATAATCAATATTCAAGTACAATTTCTAACCCACTATAAATAATACCTGCCTTCCAACTTTTTTTCAATAAACTGTTTATCGGCTATATTTATCCACTTTTGTCTTACCCGCAAAAGATTTTTAAGCAATGTATTTGATGAACCTGGCGCTTTTCTCCTAAGGGAACTAACTTAATATTAAGATTATGTTCAATAAATGCTATTTACTACTAGTTTGTCTGAAAGTACCATCGATAAAAAGTAATCTGATATTTATCTTATTAGCCTTGTCCTCATGCAATTACTATCAGGAATTTTCTCAGCCAAAAATAACAACCAGCCTTGCCCCGAAAGAAACTCATATCAGAACAATTGCAATTTTACCTTTCAAAAATCAAACAGATAGAAAGGAGATACCTACAATCCTGAGAGAGGCTGTTTTTCGGAATCTAAGCTTAAAAGGGTATGATTTGATAAGGTTGAAAACCATTGATCAAAGACTGGAAATGGCCTCATATCATACAAATGACATAACCAAGATTGAACACTACAAACTCGGAAAAATTTTAGATGCTGATGCATTAATGTATGGAACAGTTACGAAATGTTCCAAACTATATAGCGTTGTCTATTCACGTATAACTATAGGCGCTGAGATGGAGATAGTTGATACTTTTAACTCAAAAATTATATGGAAGGCAAGTCATGAAGAACTGACCCATAGCGGCACACCACCCATGTCTCCATTCAGTATTCCTGAAAAAATAATTGACAGTACAATCAACATAAGGGATAAAGTCATAAGTGACACCGCAGATACACTTGCTGAGAAATTAGTTAAAGGTATTCCTGAACGTAATCTTTATGAATTCTTAACGGATTATACTATTAATATCAATGAAGCCGGTAATGGCAAAGTGGTGCATTATGAAGTACAACCACATGATACCTTGTTCAAGATAGCAATAAAATTTTATGGACACGGCTCCAAATGGAGGAATATAAAGTATGCCAACAATGAGATCCAAAGTACATCATTAAAAATTGGCTCCGATTTAGTACTGCCTGATGTGCCCATTCTGGCAGAAATAGGTGATGCGCAATTGTTGGATAAAGATTATTACACAAAAGCAGTCTATAAGGTAAAATGGGGAGACTCACTATACAACATTGCCTCTGAACTTTATCATGACGGCAGGAAATGGCCTGTTATTTATGAAGAAAATAGAGATGAGATTAAAGACATGCAGAACCTGACTGTTGGTCAGGTGTTAATCATACCTCTCAATTCTTATCCAAATAATATTGAATATACCCAAAACTGAGTAAACTTCCCGCTATAAACATTTACAAAGACTTTTTGATGAATATGCAATGATATTTTATTCGTGTACTTTTGCCTCTTCACTGGAATCACCTAAATGCCTGTCACCTGTATGAATATGGAGTGATTCGTCCAGGGTTGATATGTATATGCGTCCATCTCCTCCATCACTGGTTGCAGCAATCTTTCTAATTGTTTCTATAACTTTTTCAAATCTGTCATCAGGAACAACGAATTCTATTTCTTTTCTTTTAATTGCATCTATCCTTTGCTCGTAAACTTTACCTCTATATACCTGTGTAACTATTTTTTTACTTTCTCCAAATCCATAGCAATCTTTAGACGTAATCCCATGAAAACCTATACCGGATAAAACATCCTTCAGTTCCAACGACTTTTCCGGCCTCATAATGACTTTGACAAGTTTCATAATACCCCTCCCTTCAGTGTTTACACATTCTATTTTTCAAAAGGATGTCCAATTTTTACAAGTCTATTCGTTATTTTTCAATGCTTTAAAAAGCGCATTCATAACTATTTCAATCTGTTTGTCTGTCATCAACCCCTTCTCAAACAGAATTCTTCCTAATTGCCTATGCGGCCTGTTGGAAAGATTATCCACGACTTGTTCTATTAAGGCTTCTTTCAGTTGATCCGGAGTTACAAACCCTTTATTTACAGCAAGAATGCCAAATCGAATACAGTACTTATCCGAAATCTCCCTTTCAATATCGCGTTCCATCTCTCGCCTCCCTTCCTCCGTTGCAAGGCACAAAGATAATTCAATTGATTCCCATGATATGTGGAGGTCTGCCCTGTGTTTGGGCGGGGCCACTGCACTCCAAAAAAATGATTTATAGATTATGTTAATTTGATATGTTTAGTACAAAAGTGTAGACTTCTGGGCAAGGGCAATAATTTTTGCGGGGAATATGCCCAGATGTATCGTACCCCAAACAGTTACAATAAGAGCGAGAATCAGGAATGGCGAGAGCGAGAGCGGTGCAAATTCTCGTCCGGGCTCCTTCATATACATTACAACCGTTACCCTTAAGTAATATAAACGGATATTACGCTATTAACGACCCCAATGATAGCCAGAATGATAAATCCATTTTTAATGGCCGCGCTGAAGATATAAAATTTCCCTATAAATCCTGCCATTGGCGGTATACCAGCCAGGGAAAACATGAATATGCACATCGTTACCGCTAGAAGTGGATGTTTGTAACCGAGGCCATTATAGTCTTCAATATTAGCGTTTTCCTCTCCTTTTCTTCCAAGTACAATCACTACGGCAAATGCACCCAGATTCATAAATGCATATGCCAGCATATAAAAGAGTAAACTTGCAATTCCAAAATCACCCCATGCTATGATGGCCATAAGCGCATAACCCGCATGCGCTATACTGGAATATGCCAGCATCCGCTTTATGTTTGTCTGGGCAATAGCCACAAGGTTTCCAACCGTCATTGTAAGGACAGCCATCACCCATAAAATTATAGACCACTTTTGCTCTACGGCAGGCAGAGCGACTAAAAATACCCTTAAGAATGCTGCAAAAGCAGCGGCTTTTGGCCCTACAGACATAAATGCAGTAATTGCCGTCGGCGCTCCTTCATAAACATCTGGAGTCCACTTGTGAAATGGCACACATGCCACCTTAAACCCAAAACCAACAATAAGCAACGAGGTGCCGGCCACAATCATAGGGTTTGATAACGCCGGATTATTCGCCAGAAACTCAGCAATTCCCTTTATGTTCGTAGTGCCGGTAGCGCCGTAAAGCATAGCGATACCATAAAGCAGGAAGCCTGTCGCAAATGCTCCAAGCAGGAAGTATTTCAGAGATGCCTCATTTGAACGCACACAATCCCGCCTGAAACCTGCCAGCACATAAAGCGATATGGACATTATCTCAAGTCCGAGAAATATCGTGAGCAGATCAGCGCCGCCCGCCATCAGCATCATGCCTATAGTGGCAAACAGTATCAGCGTATAGTATTCACCATAGTTTATACCCTCTTGTTTAACATAGCTTACCGATAAAAGGATTGTAATAGCCGTGCTGACCAGGAAAATGAGATTGAAAAATACCGAGAAATTGTCTACTACGAACATATCGCTGAAGGAATACACGGGTTTCCCCATTTGGGTAAATGCTACCATACCTGTCATAACAACGATAAGAAAGCTCAGATATCCCAGACTATCCTTGAATTTTTTTCTAAAAAACACATCTGCAACAAGTATGAACATTGCAGATATAGTTAAAATAATGATAGGTGATATACTTTTTAAATCAAATGGCGGAATTACTATTTCCATAAATTAATCTACCTCTATCGTATGTTCTGCGCTCTTTTCTTCTTTAACAGCGTATTCAACTTCTTTCTTTTCGATTTTGAGCCTGTTTAATGTTACTTTATATTTCTCATCCACCTGATTTAAGAGGTGGTTTACGGATGCATCCATTCGAGATATTAAAGGTTTTGGATAAATACCAATCCAGAAAACGAGTATCGTAATCGGCAGTAACAATGCCCATTCACGCTTGTCAATATCTTTAAGTTTCTTATTTTCCGGGTTAGTAAGTTTATTAAACATAACCCTCTGAAACATCCAGAGCATGTAACATGCGGAAAGGACGACCCCCGTAGCCGCTAAAACAGCATAAACTACGTTAGACTTAAATACGCCAACCAATACTAAAAATTCACCCACAAACCCATTTAAGCCGGGCAATCCAATGGAAGACAATGTAATAATCATAAAAAATATGGCAAAGATCGGCATTTTCTTCGTCAATCCTCCAAAATCAGCGATCATCCTTGTATGCCTTCTTTCATATATCATTCCAACAAGTAAGAATAATGCGCCGGTACTCAAGCCGTGGTTGATCATCTGGAGTATTCCACCTTCCATTCCCTGGATGTTAAATACAAAAATACCCAGCATGACAAACCCCAGGTGGCTGACACTGGAATACGCAACCAGTTTCTTCAGGTCTTCCTGTACCATTGCTACAAGCGCGCCATAGATGATTCCCGCAATTGCCAGCCATGCGATGAGGGGCACAAATTGATGACTTGCGTAAGGAAACATCGGCAGGCTGAAACGTACAAAACCATAAGTGCCCATCTTCAATAACACCCCTGCCAGAATAACGCTGCCTGCCGTGGGCGCCTCCACGTGAGCATCAGGTAACCATGTATGAAATGGAAACATAGGGACCTTAATCGCAAAGGCAAAAAAGAATGCTAAAAAGAGCCAGAATTGAGCCCCCATGGGAATGTCGAGGTTATAAATCTTTAACAAATCAAATGTGTATTCCCCAGTAGCCTTTTGATTCATAAAGTAAATAACTATTATGGCGACCAGCATCAACACGCTTCCAGCCATTGTATATATAAAGAACTTTATTGTTGCATAAATCCTCCTGGGACCTCCCCATACTCCTATTATTAAATACATTGGAATCAACATCAATTCCCAGAACACATAAAACAAGAACAAATCAAGAGATACAAAGACCCCCAGCATCCCTGTCTCTAATACAAGCATCGCAATCATATATTCTTTGATTCTGTCTTTTATATTCCATGATGCCAGGATACAAATGAGTGTGAGAAAGCTTGTCAGGAGGAAAAGAAATAGGCTGATGCCGTCAATACCTACATAATAGCTTATGCCGAATTCCTTTATCCAGGAAACTTTTTCAACAAACTGAAATTCAGATGTATCTAATCTGAATTTAAAGAACAGGGGCAAAGAGAGTATAAAATCTCCTATGGCAATAACAAGAGCAATACGCTTAATTTTCTCCTGTTTCTCTCCATTTATAAATAGAAGCCAAATTGCCCCAGCCAACGGTAAAAACGTAACTATGGTAAGTATCGGTAAACTCATTATATGAAAGCCTTAAAATCTAAAACGTTTATAAAAGTACCAGGGAACAAACTATTATGATAACTCCACCCAGCAATATAGATAATGCATAGTTGCGCACATATCCGGTCTGGAAGAGTTTTAATACTTCACTTTTCAGTTCAACAATCCTGGCAACTGCATTTACAAAACCATCTATAATCTTCACGTCTACAATCTTCCAGAGAATAAAGGAAGTCTTTACGGTCGGTTTAACAATAGTTGCATCATATATTTCGTCAACATAATATTTGTTATATATAATTTTGTAAATCAACTTAAACTTCCCAACTATCTTTGCAGGTAAATCAGGCTGTTTTATGTACATCAAATACGCTAATAATATACCTACTATGGCTATGCCAGTTGAGATTCCCATCATAGAAAACATCAGACTATTTGACACATGATGCAAATTGCCGCCGTCAGCCATACTGTGGTGCCCACCGCCAATAACCGGCGCCAGGAAACTGTTTATGGCGCTCGCTGTCGGAAAGCCAATAAATCCGCCAAGGATGGAAAGAAGGGCCAGTACGAGCAATGGAATAAGTATACTCATGGGAGACTCATGGACATGTTCTTCAACATGTTTAGTCATATTTGATTTTCCATAAAATGTCATAAAAAGCAGCCTGAACATATAAAAAGCTGTTAACAATGCAGCAAATGCGCCCAGTCCCCACAAAAGAAGGCTCCCCTTGGTAAATGCATCAAGCAAGATTTCATCCTTACTGAAGAATCCTGCAAATGGCGGTATTCCGGCAATTGCAAGTGTTCCGATTAGAAATGTCGTATGTGTTGTCGGCATATACTTTTTCAGGCCGCCCATCTTTCTCATATCCTGCTCGCCGCCTAATCCATGAATTACACTGCCTGAACCCAGGAATAGTAATGCCTTAAAAAATGCGTGTGTAACCAGATGGAATATACCGGTTATATATGCCCCCACACCACAGGCAAGGAACATATACCCTATCTGGCTCACTGTGGAATACGCGAGAACCCTCTTAATGTCATTCTGGGCAAGACCGATAGTTGCTGCAAATAATGCCGTAGCCCCTCCTATTACAGCCACAACTGTCAGCGAAAATGGTGATAGAGTATACAATACATTACATCTTACAACCATGTATACACCGGCAGTAACCATTGTCGCAGCATGAATGAGTGCGCTGACTGGAGTAGGACCTTCCATAGCATCAGGAAGCCAGGTGTAAAGTGGAATTTGCGCAGATTTACCTACAGCGCCTACAAACAGTAAAAGAGTTATCATTGTAGCTATAAAACTACCAGTTTGTAAATGTTCGGGCGCTGCGTGAAAGACATCGGTAAAATCAATAGTATTGAAGGTGACAAAAATCAACATGATTGCAAGGATGAAACCGAAATCACCAACACGGTTTACTATGAATGCCTTCATTCCTGCATCGGATGCAGATTTCTTTTCAAACCAGAAACCAATTAACAAATATGAACACAAACCAACACCTTCCCAGCCGATAAACATGAGAAGGAAATTATTAGCCAGCACAAGCAGCAACATTGAAAAGGTAAACAAGTTCAGATACGTAAAATATCTGTAAAACCCGTCATCATCATGCATATATCCTACAGAGTACACATGAATAAGAAATCCAACACCCGAAACCACCAAAATCATTATTACTGAAAGCGGGTCTACCTGCAAACCGGCAATCGCTTCAAATGCACCAGAACCGATCCACGTAAAATAGTCCTTCTCAAACACCCTGTGCTCAGGTGCAAGTTTCAGCAGATCGATGAATACGAAAAATGAAACAATGAATGATAATCCTATCGCAGTACATCCAACAATACCGACGATAGCCTTATTAAGTTTCTTTCCAAGAAATCCGTTTATTACAGTCCCCGCAAGCGGAAACAAAAGTACATAACCGATTAAGTCCAAATATGAGCACCCGAAGAAATATGGCATTATTCTATCCTTTTACCACTTCATTAAGTTTATGTTATCAACATTGACAGTCGCTTTATTTCTATAAATTGCGATTATTATTGCAAGACCTACTGCGGCCTCTGCCGCTGCAACCGTCATAATAAAAAAGACAAATATCTGACCATCCATTGAATTCAGTTGACGGGCAAACGTAACAAACGCCAGGTTTACTGCATTCAGCATTAATTCAATACACATGAAGATAACTATGGCATTCCTTCTGATTAAAACGCCTACTGCTCCTATTGTAAACAGCACGCCTGACAGTATTAAATACCAGGTCAACAGAATCATTATACCTCTTTATCCTTAATAATTTGTTTTTTCGCCAAGATTATTGCGCCGAGAACGGCCGCAAATAACAATATAGATGCAATTTCAAAAGGGAAAACATATTTTGTAAACAACATTTTACCCACAAGCTGTGTATTCCCAATCTGACTTATGCTCTCTGGCGTATACTCACCTTGTGTACCCTGAAACACGGTATTCAGTGTTACAACACCAATCATAACAACCAGAATAAAACCCAGGATGATGGCTGAAGGTTTTTGAAACAACAGTTTGTCATAGTCACCTTCTACATCTGTTTTGTTTAAATTAAGCAACATTATTACGAAAACAAAAAGCACCATTATTGCGCCGGCATAGACCATTACCTGTATCGCAGCAATAAACTGTGCATGCAACAAAACGTACAACACGGCCAGAGAAACCATTGTTTGGATAAGAAAGATTGCGCTATAAATAGGGTTCTTCTGAAAGACCACGCAAAGAGCACATACAATCGTTATTAAACCCATTATTATGAATAATAAACCTGCCAGCATATTTAAAGATACCTTAAAATTTGATTATTTCTTTTTCTTTAACGGAACTAATAATTTTTCTTTATTATAAATCTGATTCTTTTCTTGAGAAGCCAACTCATAATCTTGCCTTAAGAATATAGCTTCTTCAGGACATACTTCCTCACAGTATCCACAGAAAATACATCGGAGCATGTTTATCTCATAGGTCTTTGCAAAGCGCTCCCCCTGTTCATTTTCGTCACCTTCCAGGTCAATGCATTCCGCCGGACAGACTGTAGAGCAAAGCCCGCATGCTACACATTTCTCTTTACCATTTTCGTCCCTCTGTAATTCGTGCAAGCCTCTGAAACGCGGATAAGGCGTCCATTTTTCATCAGGATACTGCATTGTTATTACTTTATCCGGCCTAAAGTAATACTTTAACGTAAGCGCCAATCCCTGTAATAGTGGTTTTATCATACTAACTTTTTCCTAATATACTTTCATGCCCGGAACGGGGCACTACATATCTTGTAAATTGGACTCCTTGCGAGAGCAAGGTTGCCTCCCTTTCGGGGAGGTCGTGCCTAAGACAGATTCGCTGTGGCGAACGTCCACGTCCGCCCTAGCCGGAATCCAGGAATCTGTTTAACTATAACAAGACCATAACAAGTCCTGTAATTAAAATGTTTGCCAATGCAGCCGGAAGCAGGACTTTCCACCCAAACTTCATCAGCTGATCATACCTGAATCTAGGATAAGTAGACCTCAGCCATATAAAAAAGAATATGCACAGAGCCATCTTTATTAAGAACCAGGCTACAGGCGGCAAAAATGGACCTCTCCAACCGCCAAAGAAGAAAGTAACGGCAACTGCAGATACCGTAATGATATTAGCATACTCGGCCATGAAGAATAACGCAAACTTCATACTGCTATACTCAGTATGGAATCCTGCAACCAACTCAGTCTCTGCTTCCGGTAAATCAAACGGACATCTATTTGTCTCTGCAATAGCGCTTATCGCATATATGATAAATGCTAAAGGCTGAAGTATAACGAACCAGCATTTAGCCTGGGAATTTACGACATCTACAAGGCTTAGTGACTGAGAAATCATAATAACACCTATCAAAGACAGACCCAGTGAAAGTTCATAACTTATCATCTGTGCAGAAGACCTCAATGCACCAAGCAAAGAATACTTGTTATTAGACGACCAGCCCCCTAACATAATACCATAAACGCCGACTGAAGTAACGGCAAGGATAAAGAGTATGCCTATATTTACGTCTGTTATTACCATATCAATGCTTATGCCTAATATGCTTATCGTGTCCCCAAAAGGAATAACTGCAATTGACATCAGTGCGGGAACCGTGGCGATAACAGGTGCCAGGACGAATACGACTTTACTGGCTTGTGACGGTATAATGTCTTCTTTAAAAATTAATTTAAGCCCGTCTGCAATAGGCTGAAGTAATCCATGCCAACCCACTCTCATTGGCCCGAGCCTGAGCTGCATATGAGCCATAACTTTCCTTTCCACCCATATAAGATAGGCAATGATTAATAACAGTATCCCTATTACTATACCAATCTTAATCGTCGAAAGTAAAGTATATACAATTGCATTTAACATTTTTTTAACCGTATCTGAATTTTAAAATAATTAGCCACAAATTCACCAAAACGCTAAATTTTAAATGTGGGCGTTGCCATCCCTACTCATCACTTTCACGTTGCATTCTTTGACCGCAACATTCCAGTATGCCGGTAGTTTCTTCCACAACACTTACCTTCTGACCGCATTCTTTGCAGACATAAATTACGCCGCCAGTTGGTTTAGGATGAGCTGATGTCCAGGTAGCCATCATACCTTTCTGAGTAACCAGCTTCATTTCCTGCCCACAACAGACAAGCACACCAAAACCATCTTTAACAACTACGACCTTTTGCCTGCAAACTTCACAAAAATATGTTTGTTCTGCTTTTGCCATTTTTTACTATTTTACCTTAGATATTTTTATATTTGTATAGCCATTAACACGCAGGTTATTAATGGGCGCCCACTCATAATCCTCCGAAACAAAAACAGCGCCTTCAGGTACTCTGTTCGTAGTTTTTGCCTTGAGTTGTATCTTGTCTTGAGCAGATTCAATCTTTACCATGTCGCCATCCGCAATATTCACCTTCTGCGCATTATTTCTATTAATTTCCACAAAACATTCTGAAGCAAGAGAAACAAGAGAACTCGAATTTCTGGAGTAAGTCCCTTGATGCCTTAAACTGGAACCTGTTAACAATACGAATGGATACTCTTTGCTTTTCTTTATATCAGTGAGTTTTGATTCGGAAATTTCAAACCTGTACTTTACAGGTTCAGATTTATTGTAAACTGAAGATACCCAACGGAAACCTTCCTTCGCCAGATCGCTATTTTCAATTCCTTTATATATAGGTACACTATTACCTACTTCTTCCATAATCTGCTTAGGAGATGTATACGAGTATGAATGACCCATCTTTTTGGCCAGGTCACACACAATCTGCCAATCTGGCTTAGAGTTTCCCACCTGCTCTATGACCTTGTTCAGCCGTTGTACAGTCATCCCCATGTTTGTAAATGTACCTTCCTTTTCAACATATGTTGAGGTGGGAAGCACAACATCCGCAAGTTGTGCAGTTTCTGTAAGGAAATTATCCTGAACTACAACAAAACCAACTTTCTTAAAGGCATCCTTTACCTTCTTACCATTTGGGTAGCTCACTATGGGATTCTCTCCCATGACGTAAAGCGCTTTTATTTTACCACTTGATGCAAGATCAAAAACATCTTCGGTGTCCTTCATGGAGACATCATCAGATAATTTCACACCCCATGAGCCTTCTACCGTCTTTCTATTTGACTGGTCATTTATATCGAGGTAGCCGGGTAAGAAATCCGGCACAACTCCCATATCATTTACACCTTGAGAATTATTATTAACCCTGGAGAATACAAGTGAAACCTTATCAGAACCACCTGCATTTATCAATGCACAAAGGTTCAACAAGGCCTTGATCGTATCCTTAGCCAATGGATCCTCTTCAATATCCTTACCGCAGATAATATAACATTTCCCAGACTTTGCTAATAAATCCGAAGTGCTCTTTATCGCATCCTCCGAAACATTTGTTAGCTTAGACGCCTTCCTTATACCCATGTCAGAAGCCTTTAGCAACGAGCGTAATTCTTTAAAATTTTCAGTTGACGATTCCACCTTACCCAAATCAACGAGTTTTTCGTCAACAATTATTTTAATCAAGGTATTAATTAGTATTGTTTGTGTCCCTAAATTATAGTTCAAGCGGATATCTTTCCTGGCAACGCTATTAAATTCAATATTTCTTGCATTCGCAACAATTAGCTTTGTTTTGTTTAATCTTATTGCCTTCCTCGCCATGCTCCCGACCACAGGATGTGCTTCGGTTACATCAGCACCCACAAAAAATATTGTGTCTGCCTTTTCTATCTCTTCCAGTGAAGTCGCTACAATCCTGTTCTTTATAGAAACCTGAATCAACCGGTTCAGCGAAGGCGACTTAATATTAGATATATTGTCTATGTTATTGGTTCCTAATACCGTCCTGCAGAACTTCTGAAACAGATAATTATCCTCATTAGTACATTTTTCAGAACCTAGACCACCTATTGCTTTGCCTCCATGCACATCCATGATTTCACTGAATTTTTTTGATACGTGATCAAGGGCTTCTTCCCATGACGCCGGACACAATATCCCAATCTTTCTTATTAAGGGGGTTTCAACCCGTCTGCTTGAATTAATAAACTCATGGCCGAACTTTCCCTTTACGCACAGATTACCTTCATTTATTCCCAGGTCATCATCCGACGTTATCCTCATTACCTGATTCTTCTTGGAGTTTATTACCACAGTACAGCCAACAGCACAGTATGTGCAGATCGTTGGCGTCTTTTTCAATTCCCATGGTCTTGCCCTGAATTTAAGAGTTCTGTCCTGCCACGAACCTGTTGGACACACCGATACACAGCCACCACAAAAACTACAATCCAAAGGCTTGTTAAAAGCAGTGCCAATAACAGTCTTAAAGCCCCTGTTCTGATAATCTATTGCGCCAACTCCCTCAATTTCTTTACACACTTTCACACATCTACCACAGAGGATGCATCTGTTTGTATTGTATTCCAGGAGGGGATTGTCCCTCTTCATCGGTTCGTCCAATCTGGCAGTCTTAAATCTACCCGCGGACAATTTAAGGTCATGCGTAACATCTTGCAAACCACACTCCCCTGACTTGTCACATGTCGGACAATCAAGAGGATGATGTGCCAGTAGATATTCCATAACAGACTTCGTGTATTTTTCCACCTCAGGAGTTTTAGTTTTTACCTCCATTCCTTCGGAGACAGGTTGCGCACAGGAAAATCTATGCTTTGACTTTCCACGTTCAGTTACCTCAACCATACAGAGTCTGCAACCGCCATACTGAGTTAATTTTGGATGATAGCACAACCCGGGAATATAGATCCCATTGTTCTTCGCCGCCATAAAGATATTCGTACCTTTAGGAACAGTCAAATTCTTGCCATCAATTTTAAGATTTATATCACTCATTTTATTGCCATAAAATTACATTTCTCATAACACAAATTACATAATATACATTTTTCCCTGTCAATAAATGCCACTTCATCCTTCGATCCGGATATTGCATTTACCGGACAATTCCTGATGCACAGAGTACACTTTGTACATTTATCAGGAATAACTGTATACTTGTGAAGCGCAACGCAAGTTGCCGTTGGACATTCCTTATCACGAATGTGCGCTAAGTATTCATCGCGAAAATATCTTAAAGTAGATACAATAGGGTTTGGCGCCGATTGTCCTAATCCGCAAAGAGACATTGTATTAATTTCATCACTCATCTGCTCTAATACATCAAGGTCTTCTTCTTTACCTTCTCCCTGTGTAATCCTGATAAGGATGTCCAGCATAAGAGTGGTTCCCACCCTGCATGGAGGGCATTTACCACAGGATTCGGATGCACAGAAAGCAAGGAAAAATCTTGCCATATCAACCATACACGTAGTTTCATCTACCACGACAAGGCTCCCTGACCCCATCATAGCTCCAGCTTCCAGCAATGATTCAAAATCTATGGGTTTATCAAGAAGTGATTCCGGCAAACAACCGCCTGAAGGCCCTCCAATCTGTACGGCCTTGAATTTTTTCTTCTTCGGTATCCCGCCTCCAATATCAAAGACAATCTCTCTTATGGTTATGCCCATCGGAACCTCGATTAAGCCTGTATTTTTAACATTTCCTGTAAGCGCAAATATCTTTGTGCCCTTACTCTTTTCAGTGCCGATCTTTGAATACCATTTCGCACCTCTATTAATGATGATGGGCACATTAGCAAATGTTTCAACATTGTTCAAACAGGTTGGTTTGTCCCATAAACCTGCTTCCACTGATTGCGGCGGTCTTGTTCTGGGCATGCCTCGTTTACCTTCGATGGAATATTGCAACGCAGTGGACTCACCACATACAAAAGCGCCCGCACCCTCCTTTATAACGATATCAAGACTGTAGTTACTGTTTAAAATATTCTCACCCAAAAACCCATTTTCCTTCGCTTGCCGAATTGCAATGTGTAATCGTTCGACAGCAAGTGGATACTCTGCACGCACATATATATATCCTTTCGTGGCACCTATTGCATATCCCCCGATGATCATGCCTTCAAGGACAGCATGCGGATCTCCCTCCATAATGCTTCTGTCCATAAATGCCCCGGGATCGCCTTCATCTCCATTACAAATAATAAATTTTTCGTCAGCATCATATTTAGCACATGACTCCCATTTCCAGCCAGTCTCAAAACCGCCGCCACCACGACCTCTAAGGCCAGCTTTGCTTACCTCATCTATCACTTCTTTTGGAGTCATTTTGGTTAACACTTTTTCAAGCGCTTTGTATCCTCCTTTTATTGTGTACTCATCTATGTTTTCAGGATCGATTGTCCCACAGTTACCAAGCACAAGTCTCTGCTGGTTATCATGAAATTTATGATAATCATCCTTTGCCAACCACTTTTTCACGGGTGTATTGTTCACAAGGTGATCTTCCACAATTTGAGATACCATGTCAACCGTAACTCTCTCGTAAGTAAGAGCCTCCTTTCCCGGCACAGTAACGTCAACAAGAACATCTCTGGCACACAAACCCCTGCAACCTGTTTTTGCAGTCTTGCAAACACGTTTCCCTAAGGCTGTATCCAGTTTTTTGCTTTTTATCTCTTTCTCAAACCTTGCAAAAACCTTATCACCCCCGGCAGCAATACCACCTGTTCCCATGCAAACAGAAATTACTGATTTGTTCCCATTTCCACTGCTTTCGGCTTTTGTTTTAGTTTTTTTACTTTTTGTTCCGTTGCTCATTTTATCATTTCTAAGGCTAATATCATTTAAATAACAATTTTAATAATTTACCTGTTTTAAGCCGCCCTACTGAGTCGGATCTGTGAGATGTCCCAGGGTCGTCCTCAGGCGACAGGCTTTACGTACCTATCCAGGACATCTTCAAGTTTATCAGGAGACAGGGTGCCGTGCACGTCCTTATCAATCACAACGACCGGAGCTATTCCACATGCACCAACGCAAGATACTTCTTCAAAGGTAAACATCCTGTCCTCTGTAGTTTCATTCGCTTTTATCTTAAGCCTATCTATAATCTTAGCAGAAAGGCCCTTGGCTTTCTTGACATGACATGCCGTTCCGCAACATACTTTAATTATATGCTTCCCACGCGGCTTCAAATGAAACTGTGAATAAAACGTTGCAACTCCAATAATTTCGCTAACGCTCACATTCAATCTTTCTGAAACAAGATTAATGACAGGCTCTTGTAAATAGCCATATCCGTTCTGGATCTTTTGTAAAACAGGGATTAAACACCCATCTACATCCTTATAATGATCCAATATCTTTTCCGCCATAGACAAATCTATGGTTTCGTCTTGTACAGATTGTTTTTTTGCTTTACCCATTATTTCAATCTCTAAAATATTTAACGGTCAATTTCGCCTAAGACAATATCCAGACTACCGATTACGGCAACTACATCAGCAAGCAAGTGGCCTTCTATCATCTTTTGAAGGCCCTCTAAATTAACAAATGATGGAGGCCTGATTTTTATCCTGTAAGGATTCTTTGTGCCATCGCTTACTACATAATACCCCAGTTCGCCTTTGGGAGCTTCAACACAAACATATACTTCACCAACCGGAGGACAAATGCCATCCGTTACTATCTTAAAATGGTGTATCAGAGATTCCATACTCTTCTTAAGGTTTTCTTTTTGAGGCAGAGCAACATCCGGTATATCTGCAATAAATTCACCTTTAGGTAAAGTATCTACGGCCTGACGTACAATTTCATTACTCTGACGCATCTCTTCGATTCTAACCAAATATCGGTCGTATACGTCACCATTCTTGCCAACAGGCACTATGAAATCCATTTCATTATATGATGAATAAGGCTCAGACTTTCTTATATCCCACTTTACTCCAGAACCCCTTATACTAGGTCCGCTTAACCCGTAATTTATTGCATCTTCTGCAGAAATTACTCCAACATCTTTCGTCCTCATTAGCCATATCTTATTTTTTGTCAGGAGAGTTTCATATTCCCTTAATCTGCCTGGAAAGACGTTAACGAATTCTCTTGCCTTTTCAACAAAACCGTCAGGCAAATCTCTGGCAACACCGCCTATCCTGACGTATGAAAGATTCATTCGCGCACCTGCTACCATCTCAAAAATATCATTAAGTGTTTCCCTTTCCCGAAAACAATAAAAAAAGACAGTCATTGCGCCTATATCAAGGGCATGAGTTGCAAGCCATAACAGATGTGATGATATCCTCGTAAGTTCACACAAAATAATCCTTATATACTGTGACCTCTTAGGCGCCTCTATATCCAACAACTTCTCTACGGCAAGAGCGTATCCCAGGTTATTTGACATCGGGGCCAGATAATCCAGACGGTCAGTAAGAGTGATAACCTGATGGTATGTCTTGTGTTCGGCAAGCTTTTCTATACCACGGTGAAGAAATCCGATATGAGGAGTAGACTTAACTACCGTCTCGCCATCCAGCTCCAGTATGAGCCTCAATACACCATGCGTACTTGGATGTTGAGGACCCATGTTGATAGTCATTACCTGTTGTGTTGTTGCTGTCATCCTTCCCCTTTTCTATACACTTCCCTAAGAGATGCCGGCTGCCTGCCTTTAAGCGGATAATCTTTCCTCAAAGGATAACCCTCAAAACCTTCAGGCGTTAATATTCTTTCCAAATTCGGATGCCCTTCAAAGATTATCCCAAACATATCATAAGCTTCTCTTTCATGCCAGTCCGCTGTCTTCCAGACATTTGTAACAGTCTTGATACTCGGATTTGAAGCTGGTATCTCCACTTTCAGTCTCACCCTGTGATTATGTTTTAAAGAATAAAGATGATAAACCACTTCAAAGGCATTGCTATTGTCAAGACGCGATTTGTCTACACCGCATAAATCCGAGAGATAATCAAAGTCTGATTCATCATCGTTACAGAGAAATTCAGCAACTTTTCCAATATAATCCTTGTTTATTGAAACAGTCAATTCACCTCTAAACGTTTTCACACCAGTTACGGCTTCTGGAAACGTCTCCTTTAATTTCTTTCCTATAGCGCTCACTTCAGCCATATTTTTATGATACCTCTAATTTAATGAATCTTAATTTCAAAACATTACATAAAAAAATATGCAGGCAATTCATGAATTGCCTCTACTCGTCCAGAACAGATTCTTTGTCTATTTTCTTCTGTATCTCCATTATTGCGTGAATCAGCGCCTCTGGCCGCGGGGGACATCCTGGCAAAAAGACATCTACAGGGATAATCTCATCCACTCCCTGGACTGTGGCATATGTATCGAAAATGCCTCCGGAAGACGCACAAGCCCCCATAGCGATCACCCACTTGGGTTCAGGCATCTGATCGTAAATCTTCCTCGTCACAGCAGCCATCTTATAAGTAACAGTACCGGCAACAATCATCAAATCTGACTGACGCGGTGAAAACCTGAATACTTCCGCCCCAAATCTGGCCAGATCGTATCTGGGAGCCACTGATGCCATCATTTCTATGGCACAGCATGCCAGACCAAAAGGCATAGGCCAAAGCGCATTTTTTCTTGACCAATTTACTACTTTATCAATCGTTGTAGTAAGTATACAATCACCAAAAAGCGTCTCTATTCCCACTCGAAACCACCTCTTTTCCAGATATAAGCATAGCAGACCAACAATATTAATATGAATATCGCCATTTCTATTAAACCGAAAAGCATCAAAGACTTATACACCACCGCCCAGGGGTATAGGAATACCACCTCTATATCAAATATAACAAACATCATGGCAATTAGATAAAATTTTACAGAAAATCTCTCCCTGGCAGTGCCTGTTGGTTCCACACCACACTCGTACGGAGAAAGTTTTTCCTCAGTTGGTTTATGGCGGCCGATAAGGGCGGAAATTACGATGTTAGAAATGGCAAAACCCATTACTACTAAGAGTAGAATCAGGATTGGAAGATAACTTATTAGCATATATTATGTATGTTTGTTTTAATTATAATAATGTATGTAACAACCTATTGTCAAAAGTTTGAATTATTATAAAAAATAACAAATTAGTCAACAAAAAATATTTTTTTCACCTTCGCCGTAACGTTGGTCAATCCCCTTCTCACTCCCAACAACTTCTCTGGCTAGTTCCATATAATCTTGAGCGCCGCGGCTTTCAGGCGCATACAGGGTTATCGGCTTACCGGAAATAGGACATTCTGCAAGTTGCGTACTCTCTCTTATAATTGTCTTAAATAACTTATCGTGAAACCTATCCCTGATCTTTTCCACCACCTTATTGCTCAAATTTGTTCTGACATCAAACATGCATGCTATTATACCTGTCACTTTGAGATCAGGATTAAGTGTATCCTTAACCAGATTTACAGTATTAACCAGAGTAACCAGACCGTTAAGAGCCAATACCTTTGTTTCTAAAGGTATAAATACTTCCCTTACCGCCGATAATGCATTAACGGTGAGTAAACCAAGTGAAGGCGGGCAATCCAGAATAATGTAATCATACCGGTTTAGTAAAGGAGATATGCTTTTTTTAAGTATGGTATCGTTTTCCAGTTTATTTGCCAGTGTTCTTTCTATTGCAGCCAGGGTAACGTTAGACGGAACAATCCACATATTTTCTACACATGTTTCCATTAAAATTTCATTTATAGTGGCGTCACCATGAAATACATGAAACATAGATTTATGCAACTCATTAATATTTATACCCATCCAGGAGCTCGAGTTACCCTGAGGATCGAGGTCTATTAAGGCAACTTTTTTGCCCAAATCTGCCAAACAAGCCCCAAGGTTAACGGCAGTTGTAGTTTTCCCAACACCCCCCTTTTGATTTATTAATGCTATAGTTCTCATCTATTTTATATGTTTCTCCAGGACTTCAATATCCTTGCTGTCGCCAACCACGACTAAAATATCTTTTGCTCCTAATACATAATCAGGAGTTGGTAGTTCCTTAATCTCTTTTTCAACAAATGCTCCTTTCTTGCCAACATCCTCTTTTACTTTTTTCATAATCATAATCACATTAACACCGTATCTGGATTTAAGACCAAGTTCTCTGAATGATTTACCAATAAAGTCTCCCTTTACCTCTATCTCCGCCAGATTATAATCCGCCCCTAACTCAATATACTCTAATACTCCCGGCTCTAAAATACTGTTAGCAACTCGAAGTCCCATATCTTCTTCAGGGTAAACGACCCTCGTAGCGCCAACTAATTTCAGTATCTGAGCCTGCAACCTGGTTCCTGCCCTTGCAACAATTTCTCTAATTCCAAGATTCTTCAAGATTGCGGTTGTCAATATGTTAGACTCAACATCCTCTCCTATACTCACAACGGCGACATCAACACCTTCAACGCCACTTTCTTTTAACGCCTCTTCATCTGTACTATCCAATTGCAGCGCCTCAGTGACAATATCCTTAACCTTTTCCACCAATGCAGGATTCTTATCTATTGCAATAACCTGAGCCCCTTTAGCCGCTAAGACCTCAGCAACCTTAAAACCAAATCTCCCCAAACCAATTACGGCAAACTGTCTCATATATTAATCAGCTCCTTCCAATAGCTAATTGGCAACTTAACGATTCCTGGAATCCCGCCAGGGCGGACGTGGACGCCTCCCCGTCCGAACGGCTGGGCCGGGCGGGCCGAAAGGGAGGTAATGTAACCTTGCTTTCGCAAGGAATCCAGTTTTTCCATAAATAAACAATAACCAAAGATTAAAAACCCAAAATACCATGTCAAAAATCAACCCACAACTATTCTTTCTTCAGGAAAACGGATTCTTTTCTCAGCAACATCCCTTCCAAGAACTAATGCCAGGGTCAATGGACCAACCCTGCCAACAAATATTAATATACTTACTATAACCTTTCCTATAGCGGTTAAATCAGGACTTAATCCAGCGCTAAGGCCGACTGTCCCAAATGCTGAAAACGCTTCAAAGATAACGGCCTTAAACGACGCCTCCTCTGTATATAGTAAAATTAAGCAAAACATTAAGATTGTTAATAAAGATAGCGTCGCAATAGAAACGGCCTTCTGTACGGTACGTCTTTGAATTGTACGCTCAAATACTTCCACCTCTTCCCTGCCCCGAAACATATTGTAAACAACTGCAATAATTACAAAAAAAGTACCTGTTTTAATTCCACCCGCTGTAGACCCTGACGAACCACCAATAAACATAAAAAAGATAAAGAACAAAAACGTAGGTGTTGTGAGGCTGCCGATATCAACTGTATTGAATCCTGCAGTTCTGGTTGTGATAGATTGGAAAAAAGAAACCAAAATTTTATCCTTGATTGAAAACAGGTCTAATGTATTTTTGCACTCAAATATATAGAAAAGAATTGCGCCCACTATAATTAAAATTCCAGTCATCGTCAACACTATCTTGGTATGTAAATTTAACCTTCTCTTTTTATTGCCTTTGGGAAATAATGAAAAATAACCAAAAAGATTGGATAAAACTATAAAACCCAGCCCGCCGGATACGATAAGCAGTCCAATCGTAACGTTAACGACTACGTCACCACTATAATTTATCAGGCTGTTACTAAAAAGAGAGAATCCTGCATTGCAAAAAGCGCTGATAGAATGAAATATAGAAAAGAATACATAATCGCCGAAAGGTTCATTTGACCAATGGATTGCCAGCACAACGGCGCCAATAGTCTCAATAACAAATGTTGATATGATTATAAAAAGGACTGTTTTCTTTACCTCACCATATCCGGTATCAAGCACTTCCTTCATTGCAACCTGTTGAGAGATAAGAATCCGTTTGCCAATGGCGATACTGAAAAATGTATACGAAGTCATTATGCCCAATCCGCCAAGCTGCATCAGGACTAGGATAACGATATGGCCAAATCGTGAAAAATATACAGCCGTATCCTGCACCGCCAAACCGGTAACACAAAGCGCTGATGTGGAAGTAAAAAAGGCATCCACCAGTGAAGCGCCGTTTCCGTCAACAGTTGCCGCCGGAAGCATGAGCAGGAGAGCGCCTGTCATAATAACAATAAAGAAACTTGCGCTGATAGTAACTCCAGGCTTTACGGTGAGATTTTTAAATGCGTTTCTAAACATTTATCTGTATTCTCCCAATACGGCAATGTAAGGCA
>ERZ1292633.834-Hain-H41-02um-R1-834-length-34380-cov-6_pt1 | contig 32669 bp, 17 predicted proteins | sample MGYA00564406_ERZ1292633 | MGnify/ENA primary metagenome ERZ1292633 (study PRJEB36523, sample SAMEA6512639) | groundwater metagenome | collected 2019-01-08 | study: AquaDiva: Metagenomics assemblies of 32 groundwater samples
GGGGGGGAAGGAAGGAAGGCAAACATGTATGGGGACATCAGGCAACGGAGCTTGAGGCATCACGGGAGGAGGGGTGGCGGTAAGCTGTGAAAGGAAACACTTCCGCACCGCGTTACGCAACTCGCCAGACAGCAATTTCTTTGAACTCACCGGACTCGCAGACCGCCACCGCCGATGTGCGACGTTTGAATGTGAGTAACAAGATCGGCGCCACTGAAACAACGCCGGCATTGGCTTCACTCCCCGCGACATCGTTGTCCTTCTTCGCTGGCGGCAATGCTGCAGCGGTGGACTCCTTTTTCTTTGTAAGCCGGCGATACAACCACGTGGGCATGTTTGACCAGCAGACGCTCATGACCGTGCGATCGTCCACGAAGTCCGCGCTCTTCGGGGAGCACGAGGCCACGTACATGTGCGACGCCTCGTTGGACGCCAATCGCGACGATGTGGCGAAGGTAGAACCATGCAAGTTGAATGTTTGAACGCACATTTCATAACGGCTTTGCGGCGGGAGGACGTCGGCGGTCACGCAGAGATCGAGTTCTGGGTTCGCCGCGACGAGGCAAGCGGCGGCGCCGCCCCACATGACGGCAAGATCACTGTTGCGGCGCAGACCGCCGGTTTCAACGTCATTCCAAAAAAGTCTGATCGCCTCATCGTGTGCAATCAATTGTTGTCGTCTGGCCGACGTGGTGGCGGCGGTCGGCGGAGTGACAGCCACCTCAGGAGGGCGCGTAAGGAGCATGGCTGGGTTGCTTTTGAGACGCATGACCAAAGGGTCGATGTTGTACACGTGGATGACCTTGGGCCGAAGGCTTCCCACGAATAGGCGGGACATCACGGCGGCAGAAGACGACGAAGCCGGAGCAGCGGAACTCGGCGAAGCCACGTGTACAATGGCGGCAGACAGATGCGCGGTGATCATGACGTCGACTGTTAGCGATCGCTGCGGCGTTTTCAACGCAGTGTTGGTGATCCCTTCCTGAAATTTCACGTGATGAGGAAATTCACAAAACGTGGCCGAATCGGCTGTCAGGTTTGGCGACGACGAGATACCAGGGGCCATGCTGACGATCGTGAGGCACTGCTGACCCACGACCGTGAAGATGCAAGTTGTGTTACTCGTCAAAAACACTTGGTTCCGAGTCGCGGCCTCATCGGATAGCGCCGGCGGCGCAGCCGGTGAGTCGACATGGAACACAATGTCGGTTACCACAGTCACGTCCGCTGTCGTGGCCACGCGGCTGTTGTCTTTGGGAACCGCGATAATCACCAGTCGCACCACCGCCACGGGCGCGCGGTCAGGCGTCCACAGAATGGCGACTTGGTGCTGCTTGTCGTTTGGCGATTGCAGCGATGTGGCGACGCACGCCGACATGGCCGCCGGCCGCCAGGGCGTCACCTGCGGCGGGGCCACTGGGCCTTCGGCCGCTGCCGGCCGCCGGTGACCATCGAGAAGCTGTGCAATGTCAACGTTGGCAACTAGCGTAGCGGGCTGCCGCCAGGGAGTGCCTTCGCTTTGGTGACCGTGTGGACTCATCAGCTTCAAAACGCAGCCGCCTTCTGGGAAAGAGGAACGTGATGCGTCAGTTGGGGCCGCCGGCATAGGCGGCTGCACAACAGAGCTCGGCAGGCAAAGAAAGGCCACAACGTCCCGTTCATCGTTGGCCACGGTCGCGAGCATCAACGGATCCTCACACAGTCGGTGCGCCTGGCATCGTTCCTTAAGGTCTGCCGTGGTGGTGGTGTCCTTTTCGTGCGCCGCGCGCGACGGTGTGAACGGCAATTGTGCCTTGTTGCTCATCATCGCTTCGTCGTCGTGCTTCAGTTTGGCGACGTCCCACAAACATACGGCCGTGGACGCGAATTCGTTGCTAAGGACCACAGTGCCGCTAGCGGTGACGCTTGCAATCGTGGCGTCTGCCAAGCGGGCGCAAATGTCGAAGGTCGTGCAGAGCGACGACATATCCAGTTCCGCACGCAAAGGATATATTTTTCAATACAATGCAAATGAAAAACCCAAAAGTTTGCTTGGCGTAACCCTCATGTCGATCGCATTTCTTGTTTGCATTTATAAAAAACATTACGACACAGAATGGATTGCATAGCGAATCCAGAGGCAAACGGTCATGAAAATTCAGCGCCGGTGGATCGCCACTGGAAAACCGCGACCGACGACAAGCAACGAAAACGCGACAAATTTCGCCCCTCTCACAGCCAGCGCAAGTCACAGGGGTTTCTTTCATTCTCGTGCAGGTCGACGACGCCGGTGATCCACGCCTCCTGCCGTTCGACGCTCGGCTGCCGCATCCGCGGCAACCTCCGCTTCGATCTCTCTTGCGATACGCCCAAACTCGCCGCCCGCAGCGGCCGCCTTCTCGTCCACAATTTTCGTGACCGACGACAGCACACAGCCGCGTTCCATGAGCACCAGGACGATGCGAGCGATGTTGCGAGCATCGTCGATGCCGCTATGCGGCCGGCCGATGAAGTCCATGCCGCAGCGCGTAAGCATCTGGCCGAGATTCAAGTTGCGCGTCTTGAAAAACGACGAGTACGTTTTCCGGAGGTTGATCCACTGGCCATAGAGTTCCGGGCGGCGTAACACGAGACCGTCACGGTCAACGTGGCACTTGTGCAAAAAATGGCGCAAGTCCCACGGGCCGTCCGTTGCAAAAACCGCGCGGCTCATCGGTGCCGCTGGCGACGTACCGCTGGTGGACGACGTCGTCTCGTCACCCCCTTTCGTGCCGACGACGACCACAGTATCTGCGTCATGGGGACCGGCCACGTGAGACGAGGCCGTTTCCGCCGCGACAGGAGGAGTTGGGCTCAGCCAACTGTCCAGCCACGCCTCAAAACGCTCCAGCACGGTCTCCAAATGCGGCGCTTGGTCGACTTGTGGCTGCTGAATTCCTGTCAACTCGGTGCAGAATCTCGTCAAGGTGGGACGCTTCCGGGGTTTCACGTAGCTGTGGAAGGTATCGACGACCTGCCTGAGGCAAGAATCTACGAGCACCACCGGAAACTCAATGATTTCGTTTGGAAAATCCTTTTCATGCTCCTCACACGTTGCCTCCACATCAAGCACCAAGTAATAATCATACGGCTGCGACTTCGCCGCCCGTTGCTTCGCACATTTCCTCGCCGCGGTGTCAAACAGACTCCCTTGTCCCTGATTCGACACTTGTCGGGCGCACCGCTTGATCAACGCAGAGGAGGAGGCGCCCACAGGAGGGCCCCCCGCGTGGCTTCCATGAGCGCCCGAGTCCGCCGGGCCGTCCGACGCGCCGCCTTCTTCAATTGGCGCGGAGAGAAACGTGAACCGGTTGACTTTCGGCTCCATTTTTTTCTTGGGCCGTCTGGTCGTCACCGTTCCAACGTCGGGCGACGCGACGTCCTCTACATGAGCTGTTGAGTCCTGACCTGGGGTCGCCGTGCACGCCGACGATGCCGGTGTCCCCATCGACGCATCGGACATAGCATCCAGGTGTCGCGGGGGAACCTCTCCGCCACCGCGAACCTCTGCGTTTGGCACGCGATCCCGCCGCCCATGGGTCCCCTTCGACGGACCGCAAGGCAGCCCTTCTTGCTCGCGAAGCAACCGACGCTGGGCTTTAATGTCATCCGACTGAAGTCGCAACTCGGTGTTCGTCGGGCGGCGACCACTGCAGGCGCCGATGGGTGGCGCGGCAGACATTGAGTGACGGTTTCCGTTTTCGGTCGACGGGTGATTTGAGGAAAATATGCTTGACTTTTCTCTTTCAGGTGCTGCTCCGTTTTCAAGAGAGTGGCGTCAGAGGGCCGTTTCAAACTGGGATGAACGATTGCAATGAACCCCGACGAGGAGAGGGTAAGAGACAGATTGTCGCGGACGAGACAGCCACCTCACGACAAAACGGAGGGGACGTCACACAGAGAAAAGAATATGACTGCAACGGACCGCGCATGCTCTTGTCGAGTGGGCACGGAGAGAGAGGAGGGGTAGCCAGGGGGACGGGAAACGAAGAAGAAGAAGAAGAAGACGAAGAACGTCGCCAGTCACCCACACGCTCACGTTGCTGGGGGCGGCACCTGTGGATCACCACCACCCTGCGGCCAAGATCGGCCCGCTCCTCCACCTCCGCCGCCGTTTCCTCTATGTGGATGACTTGGCCCCCAGCCGTCCATCCCGTGACCCCCACTGGCGGCCCCTCCACCTGACGACCAATGATGATTGGCCCCCGACGAGGAGGAGGAGGGGGAGGCGACGGAATACCCCGAGCCATTGTTGGAGGCCGAATAGGGTTGGGCCGCGGCAGCATAGTAGGCAGCAGCATCATGGTGGTGGTGGTGGATCATGCGGCCCGCCGCCGCCACTAGGGGAGCACCCGCGAAGATGGACGTCGCCGGGGGCGGCGGATTCCGGGAGTTGCTGCCACCCCAGCCTGCGGCATCGCGACGGGCGGCGTTGGCTCCTGCTGTTGCTGGGTCTCGATACGACGTGGCATTACCACGCCAGAAAGTGGAGTGCGCCCCGCCTCTTCCTTGTGCCATGGTTCGGCGCGCACCATCTTGTCCGGACGGGCCGCTCCAGGCAGGAACCGAAAGTGGAACGGAGTCCGAGCCTCCCGGCTGACCAACACCTTCTTCTCCTGAATGTTGAGGGTGTCGCATTGAATGTTCCCCGTCGGTGGTCGGATGAGGCGGCGGCGGACTCGTGCTCGTCCCTTTCGCGGCAAACGCTGCCACCATGCCACTGGCACTCATTTGCGACGCCGGATGGCCGGAAGCAACGGCGGCCGCGGCGGCACCTGTCACGCCGCCTCGCAAACCCCCTGTAGGGATGGCCCGTTGCCGCGTTGGGTAGTAGTAGTTGTTGGACGAGGAGCTGCTGCCAACACTAGCAGCGGAGGAGACCGCAGCCAATGAGGATGCCATCAAATGTCCGCTGCCCCAGTTGGCGGTGGCGTGGTGAACGTGTTGCGGCGCGGTCGGCGTCGGTTGATACAGCCTCCCGCCTGCATACATCGACGGAGGAGCCATCGCGGCCGCGGGGGCGCCCATCATCGCGGTGGTACAGCTATTGGTGGGGTTCGAAAACGCCGCGGTGGCGCTCCCTGTGCACTTCACGGTGATCGCTTGTGCAGACGTCGATGCCAATTGCATCTCGAACACGGCCGTTGAGGACTCTTGTTGTGTTCCGTTACCTGACGAACTGCTCCCGTGATCGACGCGGAGAAGCCCGTCGTCGTCGTCGTCATCTTCGTCGTCCATTCGCGCCTGAGCCGCAGCCCGTTGCGCGTTGTGAACCATCTGTCTTGCCCGCGCGGAAGAGGACGGGGGCGTGGCAGACGACGACGTGCCGTGGCCGCCGCTCGTGGTCCCCGAGGTGGGGGTAGCGGAATGCTGCGACAATGCCGCGGCTGCCTCCGTGGCAGAATCAACCATCGGCTGGCGGTTGTTGACGGCCTGCGACAGCGTCATTAAGTTCACGGTGGCGCTCAAGGTCGTGCCATGTGCCGCCGCCGCCACCCGGGTCGACGACGAAGGGCTGTCGCGGGCGGCCGCCGTCATCGTCGCCGGTGCCGCGGGCAACAAGGAAGGGAATCCAGTCGCCGCATCGCCGCGCGGATGGTCACGAGGGGAGTCGAGGCGTAGGTGGTCGTCACTGAACGCGTCGTCGCAACGGTCGTCGGTGTGGGCGCATCGGGGGGACGACTCTTCACGATTTCCAGCTGATGATTTATGACAACTAGACTCCCCGGCGGTGGGAGGAGATTGCACCGGATGCTGCAACGCGGCGGCACTGACCCAGTTTGGCGAGTAGCCGTGTGAATAGTGAGGCATCGCTCCTCCGCTGCGGGCTCCCTGATGCGGTTGCAGCGGCGGTGGAGGAGCCCTGACGATGGCGAATCCGGCCACATCGCCTTGCGCCGTGGACCATTTTAACGAAGAGGACGGCCCTCCTGAGGACAGGCCCCCGCCGCGGGCCGCCGCCGCCGCCCAACTGGCCACACGGCCACCAGTATCCCGAATGGGGCGCAGCGACGGAGCGCTATTCGTCTGGGATTGAATCCCCATGTTGCTCGTGGACTGCAACGTCGTGAACGGCTGCCCGCCGGGTGGGGGCGTCAAGGTTCCCCCGCCGCCGCGCGCCGGCCGGTGTAACCGCGTGCCCGCGACGTCCTCCTGCCGGCGACTCGTTCGGCCGCTTCCGCTGTTCGAAGTCGATGACGTCGTTGTCGTCGTCGTGGCCATCGTCCCGTCGTGATGCGTGGAAGCCGACGACGGGTCACGTGGAAGATCCGAGCCGATCAACGTGTCGTCGACATCCCCTCCCGCTCTCGCCAGCAGCGCACCGTGAGCACCGAACGCGGCGATCGTCTCTTGAGGGGGCTGATGATCGTGAGTGCGGGGTTGAGGAAGCAGTGGCGGTTGCTTGTTGGCTCGAGTTGGAGCACCGAACGCGTCGGCGCTGTGGCAGGTCGACGCAGAGACAGTCGACGACGCGCGTCGGCTCGACTGGGCCGCAAGATCGACGGCGTTACTGTTCTCGGCAATCACGTCCGGTGCACTCATCATCGTCATCGTGCTTGGAAATTCGAATCCGGATGATGAGGGTCCTCCTGGGGGCGCGAATGTTGGGGGAGTCGCGTTGCGGCTTGGCGTTGGTGGTGTGGCCGCCGATGGGTAGCCGCTGGCGCGGGAAAGCGTTGCCGCTGACGACGCCGCCAAGAAGATGCCCTCGGTACTGATTGCCTCGGGAGGTTGGGGTGTCTCGTTGTTGGGAGGGACACTTGTTGTTGTTTTCATGGGTGCAGGGGACTGGGAGCCAGGACGACTCACACTGCCACTAGCAGTCGTGCTGCTCGTGCTGGCCGCGGCCGCGACCTGAAGAGACGACGACGACGACACCGAGCCACGGAAATACGACGTGCTTCCTGCGGCCGCCGCATTCGCATGATGGTGGCCCGAGGCGTTGCCACCCAGCGCGGACGGCAGCGCGGCGAACGCCTGCTTGACGTCGATCACGGACGCGGCTAAAGGGCAGCCGCGACGAATGAGTGCCAGGACGATGCGGGCAATGTTGCGCGCGTCCGCCATGCCACTGTGCGGCCGACCCTCAAATGTCATGCCAAGGTGGTCCAGCATGGCTTGTATTTTCCCCCGCCGAGAGCCGAAGTAGTCGGCAAAAGCTTTCTTCACGTCGATGAAATGATAAAAAAGGGGTGAAAAGATGGCCTGGTGTCCCGCGGCTAGCACCGTGAAGCGGTACATGAAGTCGACCATGTCCCACGGTCCATCTGTCGCGATCATTAGGTGGGGCTGCCCCGAGGAGGCAGCCGTCGTCGGGCCGCAGCCGCTGGTGGTGGTGGGGGTTGGCGGCGAGGCCGCGGAGCTCAGCGCAAGATTCGTGGAGGCGGAGCCCGAAGGAGGGGGAGGCGAGGCCGTCGCCGAGGACGACAATGACGCCGCTGCACCACCAGAAGTTGCGATGGATGGAAAATGATGATGATGGGGTACCGCGAGGAGAGTGGCGGCCAACCAAGCGTCGAACTGGGCCACCACTTCGGTGATTTCCCTCGCGTTGTCCACCGTCTCCTGATCAATGCCGGTGAGTTCGGTGCAAAACGCGCTCAATTTCGGGTTACGAACGGGCTTCACGAAGCGGTGGAACTCGCCCACGACCTGCTGCTTCGTCACATCAATCAGCACGACAGGGAATTCGATAATTTCAGGAATGAAGTCCGCGGGCGTGGGCTCCACGCAGGTCGCTTCGAAGTCAACGACGAGGATGTAGTCCCACGGCCAGTGAGATGGTGCGTGGACGGACGACGGCGCGGAGGTCGCGACGCTCATACCCGTCGTCAATGTCCCCGCGACCGCAGTCCGGTCCGCGCCAGTTGAGCTAACAGGCGTCACCGCATTCGGGGACGAGGCTGGGCCGAGCGTCGTGGCAAGCATATTCGCCGTTCGCTGGTACGACGGTGGCGAGCGATTACTTAACGCAGCTGCAGCTGCAGCTGCCGTCGCCGGTGTGGTGCTGCTATTGTTCGCCAGATTTTGCCCACTGCCACTCCGTGGTATGGCAAGGCCTCCCGAAGGCGGAGGAGCCGTCGTCCGCCCGATAATGCCCGCAGAAGCTATGGGAGAGGCGCCCAATGATGCCGGTGGGGGCAGCTGAAATGCGTTCGTCGCGGCGGCGGAGGCCCTGCTGCTCGACGATATCACCGCCACAACAGAGAACGTGTCGTCATCGTGAGCGGTGGTGGTGCCAGAAGGACCGACATCCGTAGTGGCCACCGCGTGATAGATGGGCGGCGTGGAGCGGTGCGGGGCCCTCGGTGGAGTGGGCTGAGATCCGAGCTTCGGCGTGTCGGCGGATCTCCAGGGCGACCCCGCTGCCGATTCCGAGCTACTCTTATTCCGGGGTTGAGAAGGAGTCGTCACCACCACGGCCGCAGCAGAGGGAGGGGCCTGTAACGGACTCACGCTGCCTCTTGGACGGTACTCTGGTGCGGCGTACCGGAGCAAGGAGCCGCCGCCCATTGGGTTGGACGACGCGGAGCCCGACATGGGCGGCGTGGTCGGGAACGGTATGATCGACGCAGCCGCGGGGCCCCCAGAAAACGCGCTGGGAGGAGTTTGGTGGTCGCCAGCGGCTTTCGCGGGCGACGAGTGATCGACAATGGCGACCGCTGGGTCGAACGTTACGAGCTCGAGCGGTCGTTGGGCCTCCGCGGGCGTCGCAGAACGTACCGCCGCTGCGATGGTCGTGGAGGTTGACGATGCAGCTAGTGTCGCTGGTGGCGCGGCGGCTGCCTCAACAAGAGCGGATGCCCTGACAACGCTAACTGTCGTCGTTGTTTCCCACCCGCGCTTGCTGCCACTACCGCCGCGCGTGGGTGGTGGTGGCTGCTTGATTGGACGAGACGTTGGGGGCTGGTCCGGTGCGGGTGGCGCGGCGGCTGACTCGTGAACCACGGCACCGTGCGCAGCCGCCGCAGGAGGATGGGCACCATTGGATGCCTGATGAGTGGGAGGGACGGCTTCCTCAGAGGCAGTGCCTCCCGCGCCGACGACGATATTTCGGCGCGTGGTGGCCGATCCCCATGACGACACGGGAAGCGTAGTTGTCGTCGTCGTCGTCGTGGACGCCTTGGAGGACGCTGTGGCGGCGGCGGGGGTCGGCTTGGCGGCAGCCGTCACCGATGCGGTCGATTCGGGGACTTTCTTCGAATTGAAGGCGGCCGGCACGGTGTGACCTTTCGGAGGCATTATTTTTCGGGCCACGCGTTAAATTGATTGGGGGGGAGAGAGGGAACACAGGCGGCGTACGTTGTCCACCCCTCCCTTTTTAGAATGAACAACAAGGGTGGGAATCAAGGACAACAACATCGATCTAAGCGCAAAATGGACTTTTTGGGAAGACCCCCATCTCAACAGGTTCATCAGCGACCTTCGTAGACATTTTATACCGAGAGGTGAAGACTTTACCTTTTTAACACCACCAAGCCTCTTTTCGAGAAGCGGGGCGCCTTCCGTAGATTGTTCAAGGGAAAACAGCCGGTAACGGATTGAGACTGCGGGCGTTGAACGACAGTCGGTAACAAAATCCGTTTACGGCGCCGAAAATTGCTGCCATAGCGCGACGAGAAGGCCAAGGGTTGACATGATTATGGCCGCGTACAGCACCCACACCGCATGCAGCGGCCCCTTCGGGGTCGCCTTAATTCGCAACGACGCCGCCGGAGAGGGCACCACGTCCTGTGCCGTCGTGGTGATCGTCGCCTTGGAGGCCCCTTTGCCGCTGTTATTACGGGCTTGCTGCACGTCGAGCAAGGCCTTCGCGAATGCCGCCCGTTCATCCATGCGGCGGCTCACGGCAGCGGCACCTGTTGCGGCGGCAACATCGTTCTCGCCATTTGCAGGTGCACCTCCCCGGATTGCCGAACCCCTTGACGACGCCGCCGCCGCCTTCACGGCTGACCCGTCGCGGATGGTCTTTGTTTTCTTCTTTTTCCTGCTACCTTCTTCTTCCGCCGTTTCGGTCACCCCCTTCCCGCTGCCTCGACGGCTTTTTCCTTTTGGCGCCCCTTCCTCAGGCCGCGCCACTGCGGCAGCTCGTCGGTCATGGACGCTGTCACCGTGGCCATCACCGTCACCGGAGTCGCGGCTGCTCGCCGACGACGAGCTGCTGCCCGAAGTGGTCGACGACGACACGTTGGAGTCTTCATCATCGTCAGCGCTGCTACTGCTGCCTTCCCCCTCCTTCTCGTCCTCGATCGCTTTTGCTTGTCCTCCGCGGCCTCCTCCCCGACCCCGTCCACGACCCCCTTCTCCACCGCGCCGCAGCAAGTAGGGATCCTGCCACTGCGCGGACACCTGCACGGGGATGCGAAACACAACGCCGTGATCCATCATTGTCAGGGCGATCCTCGCAATGTTCCTTGCATCGTCCATGCCGCAATGCCACTGGCCTTGAAACTTCAACTTGAAGTAGTGGAGAATGTCGATGAGTTTGGTACCTTTCCTTTTCACTTTGAAGAATCGATGAAACGTCTCGCGAATATCGAGGTACGACATTAGCATATCTGGAATTCTCATTTTATCACGCAAGCCGTGACACCGGAAGAGAAAGTGCTGAAAATCGAACGGTCCGTCGGCGGCGAAGATGAAAGTCTTATCTGCGGGAATGGTGTTCGTGACCCAATCGACCACTTCGTTGAGTACGACGTCGATGGTTGCCGCCGCGTCCACCTTATCTTGAGTGATTCCCGTGAGTGTCGTACAAAAGCACGTCAGCTGTGGATGAATCACTGGCTTCACATAACGGTGAAAATGAGATGTGGTTTGCCGCTTGTGCGTGTCGATGACGACGACTGGAAATTCAATAATTTCATTCGGGAAGGATTTGTTGGTCTCGTGGCAGGTCGCTTCGAAATCGATGACCAAAATGTAATCGTACAGCTGCAGGGCCGCGCGACTGGCGGTCACGACGGGCGCATGTTGCTTTTTGAGTTTGCGATCTCTGGCCATGCGCTCCTCCTTCTCGCGCTCCTTCCAAAACCGCTGCTTCGCCGCGGCCGTCATCCACCCCCCAAGGTGTTGTGTTCGAACTAAAAAAGCTTTCACAAAACGCTTTTTGCGTGCCACACAACGCGTTGAAGTGACCTCAGAAGGGGGAGTCCGGCTGACGAGGCGGAACAAGAAGAAAGGGGGACGGGGAGGGGAATTACACTCTACGCGTCCGCCTAACTTTGTTGCCAATCACATCGGAGAGTCATCAGCGTTTTTTCTCTCCACCCGCGCTGCCGATACTGAGACCGGTGGCAATCTTTTGGCCTGTGTGATCCCGTTTGCCGATGACGGATGAATAACGTTATCGATCATCATGCCCCCTTGCCACTCCTTGGTGTCGACGAGGATGGCTTCTCAACGGTGTGAGACGATGTCTTCGGCGTCTCGCTTCCTCCTTCTCCCCGCTTGGTCGTCGAACTGCCCGAGGAGGGTCGCACGGTCAGTGGAGGTGGCACGGTGGCCCCCGACCCACTCGCGCCTATTTGCGCTGCTGCTGCCGCGGCCGCTTGTCGGTTTTTGCGGTCGGCGCTACCGCCTCGGCGGTGGCCCCCGATCTCGGCAGGCGGGAGCACCACGCCGTCGGTTTTCACCGTGCGAATGGCATGCGTCTTGTAGAGCGACGCCGTCGAGATTTTCTCGACATCCTTTTTGCTTTTTCGGTTGGAAGGCAGGTCCAGATCCGGTTTGGGCTCTTCTTTTGGCTTTGGCGCGCGCGGCGGAAGCGAAAAAGGCGACCGCTCCGAGTAATCGGGTTTGCCACCCCGCTTCAACGTGGCGCCATCTCGCCCAGTAAGGGACGTACCACCGGTGCCTCGCTCCAATTGACTTTTGCGATCGTTCCGCTTAATGCCACCAAACAGCATCGCGGCGCCGTCGCGACCCGCGCCACCCCCACCTTGCTGAGTCCCTCCCACTCCTCCGCCAACCGCGCCACTGCCGCCGCCGGGGGACGCCTTGTTGTCGATGACCATCGATGGACCCACGCCACGGGACGCGCCCAGATCCACCGGCTTGAGCTTCTCAAAGCCCAACGTCAACGCGCGATCCTTCTTGGGATCGCGTTTCGCCAACTCCGCGGCCGGCGCCGTGGCGTGCCACGTCGGTTTGGGGGCGGCTTTGTCGTCCTCCTCGTCACTATCCGAACCATCCTCCTCCTCCATCTGGCGTTTCTCCTCGAGGTAGGCTTGCTTGTGCAGTTCGCTCTGCCACTTGATCTTTGCAATTTGCAACTCCGTTTCGACTTTTCGTGCGCGATACGATGTAGTTGTGCGGTCGAGGACGGTCTTCGTGCGCTCGTCCTCCTCCTCTTGGATGGACGTTGTCGCCATGAAGTTGGGCTCCTCGGGGCCACTCTGAGTTCGCCGCGTGGACGTCACCGATGCGGGAAGGTTTACTTTTTTCCGAGCGGCGGGCGGTTTTGGAATTTTTGTGGTGCCTGTTTTTGCCCCCCCGCCCGATCGCGTGCCTGTCGGCGAGGAAGGCCTGCCGCCACTGCCGTCCTCTCCCGCGTCCCCGTCGTGGCTCGACCCATCCGCCAGCGGCTGGTAGTCGTACTCTGGTGGTCCTTCGGCTTTCTCTTGCCTGTACATATTCCACGTGTCCGGCCGACCATCGTCGATCTCGTCCGCGGCTTGCAGCCACGCTGCCGGAGACGTGTGCAACAAAGCGTGAAGCGAGTGAATGGCCTCAGTGCGCGTGGCCGGAGCGTGCGCAACCGCCGCGAAGGACGAAGGGCTCACCGTCGCCGCGTACGGTGGTACCGCGCACGTGGCGTCCATGCCCGCTCCACCATTTCGCAGAGCACTGTGAAGGACGACTTGCATTGGAAACGACGTCGGCCGCACGATCAGCGGGGATTGCGGTAAGGCACTACCTCCGCGCAGTGAGGGAAGAGACGACGCAGGCCTCGAGTCCGACGATGCGCCACCGTTCGCAGTCGCCGTGCCCTGCGGAGGAGACGTGGCGGTGGTGATCAACGGCGGATGGCTGTTCGGCGTGGGTGGAATGTGACTGACCGTGGGAAACTCCCCGGTGCCCGGCCGTCCCGAGGAGGAACTGTCCGAGCGCGCGGCCTTGCTCCCAGCCGCTCCAGGCGGTGGTTGTTGCGTTGTTTTCGCTCCGCCACTGGCGGCGGTCCAACTGACATCATCTTCGGGGGGCGTCGGCGACTGCAAAAGCGGTCTCAGTGGTAGCTGTGCGCAGGGATCGAGCGTTAAGAGGGCGTTATAACCCGTCATGAAGGCCCGGGTGCCGAGCACGCCTGCGGATGGCGCGTGGTGAACCGCGGCGGTGAGACCCTCGCGGACCATGTTGACCACCGCGGCGAGGGGGAGCATCCCGGCCGACGATCTCTCACTGCCATTGCCACCGACTCTGTCCGATGATCCTCCCGAGACCGCCGCCGCCACGTATCGTGCCGCCGCCGCGGCCGTCGTCTCTCCGCTGCTCACGGACGCGGCCGTGATGGGTCCATGCTGCATGGACCCAGCCATGATGGGCTGCAGCGACGTTGGCATCATCCGGCGGAGCGCCACTTCCGACTGCTCCATGGCATCGAGGAAGTCCAGCGACACGCTGACATGCACGTTTGGGAACAAGAACCTCACCGCGGCGGGAAGCGACAGTTTGCCGAACGTCCCGACCGCTGCGGTGCTTTCGATGAGCAGGAAATTGTCGTACGTGAGAAGATAATCCGGCTCCACGAGGCGGAGGTAACCCTTGTTGGCCAAGCACGCGTCCCGGTAGTCCGACAAGGTTAGCGTTTGATAGCTCGCGGGGTGAGAAAGTGACAGTAGAAGCTGCTTCTCCTTGGCTTCGGCCGAGGATTCAGACGCGGGGTCGCCAGTGCCGTTCGCCGCTGACGCCTTGACGCCACCTGGGCGCCGAGCCGGCGACGTCACGTTGGCGTTGCCGCGGGTGCTGCTACCACTCGTCCCTGGACGGCTACTCGCGCTTGCCTTACCCGTTGCGTTGTTGCGCCCAACGGCGGCCGTCGCCCCCAACGAGGCATTCCCACCTGCTCTACCAGGCACGGATTTACTCGCGCTGCCGCCGGCGTCCGCGGCCGCCGCAGCGTCGCCGTTTTTTGCCGCGGAGGCGGCCGCCGAGGTGGCACCTCGGTTTGAAACAACGAACACATCGCGCAACCCGCGATACAACGCGAGTGACGGTGTCACCGCCGCATAGCACATCGAAAGGGTATGCGGCAGCCTCGGAAACAAGAAACGGAGCGTCTCAAAGAAGGACGCGCGGAATTCGTACGGATTGCCGCATCCACACTGAGATGAGAGGACAAAATACGATTCCAGCGGAAAGTACATGTTGCCGAGCACGAACTGGTGCGAGGCCAAGGTGTCAAGCGACAGCCGTCCGCCTTCGGCCTGAGCCATGATTTCAAAGGCGTAGTTGAAGCACTTGTGATCTTGGCCAAGAAACGAGATGTTGGGCGGTGTTCCAAGGGTACCCTTCATGAGCAGGAGTTGGTCCTCTGGCACATGCGTCGCAAAGTGGCGATCTAGGTCCCAGCGGGACATGCGGCGAAGCAGCAAGGCGAGCAGGTCGTTTAAGGTCACCCAGTCCACGTGAAACAGCGGAGCGCGAGGTACGGAACTCGGCGTGCCAGGAGGTGGGCTAAGGAGGATGGGCGAGGGACCGGCGGAGGCGGTGGAAAGCGCTGTGGCGGATCCATTGTTGGTGCTGAACGACGCCGCAACGCCACCACTGGCTAATCTTGACGCCGACGCGAGATTGATCGCGGACGGCCCCGCCGTGACCAATGATGCGGGAGGACCCCCCGCCGCCGGGGACGCAGGCTTCGGGAGGGTGTAGAGCCTCGTTGAAATGGTCAGCAGGCCATTCACGGGATCGGGCGTGAGTATTTCCTTGGTGAGGTGCACCCCGAGAAAGTAATGTCCCTCGAGCGCCTCGAGCGAGAGTGATGTCGTCAGTGGGTCGATGTGCGGCAGCGGCTGCTGCAGAACCGTCGCCGCGGCGGTTGCACCCGGCGCCCCCTCGGGACCCGTCGAGGAGGCGGCAGCAGCCTTCGGCGGTTCACCTTCTGGCGCCTCATTCCGCGGGTGGGGCGGTAACTCTTCTTCATCCTCGTTGGAGACCGCCGTCGCCGCGAGTTTGTTGGACCCGTTGTTTTTGCTTCGCGGCGGACTGCTTCCTGCGGTTTTCTTCTTCCCGCCGCCACCTTTGCCAGACGTGCCACTTCCTTTGGACTTGGCCTCCGCCGCGGCGAGTGCCGCGATGGCGGCGGCTTCCTGGGCCAGCCGATCCAACTCGGCCTTCTGCTCCTTCAACCAAGCGTCATGGTTCTTTTTTAGCATACTTGCCCACACCCGGCGGCACAACCGGCCCCAGCCTTCCTCGATCATGAGCATCTCCGTGCTTGAAAAATACACGGCATCCACGTCGAGGTCCATATCGGCGTCTTGACTGAGATCAAGAAAGGTCCCGACGCCACTGGGCAGCGGCGGCTGCGGCTGCGACAAGCGGCGCAGGTCGGTAGGTACCTCCGAAGGGCGTCGGTCGTGTACGGCGGGGTTCAACGCGGCGGTGACGGGCTTTCCCTGACCGTGCTGCTGGTTGGGAGGCGCCAACGACGAGCGACGGCGAACGAGCGCTGCGCCCGGTCGGGCAGCTGTTGGCGCGATCTGAGGAACGCTATTGACCGATGACGTCAGACTAGACGATCGTCGAGCCCGAGGCGACGCGGGTTTCGACGCCGTAAATGGCGATTCGGCAGTGGAGGGAAGGATTAGATGCGCGGTGGGATTCGAAAGGGCCACCGCGGATGCCTCACCGGCGCTCGGCGTGTTTGGGAACGAGGATCCGGACGACGAAGGCGCCTGACAGGAGGGCGCCACTCCGCGCGGCGAAACGGCAGCGGCGGTAACGATGCTGCTGCTTGTAGGAGGCATGCTAGGGTCGCTTCGAGTGCTAGGGGGTGCCGGCGTGGGTGTGTCCGTCGTTGCTTCCTCTCGGAGCGGTGCCGCTGGGGCATCTTCAGCGGGGCCGGTGGCCTCGTCCATGGGCGGCCTCAATGATTCACCAGCGCTAGCCATCGACGTGCAGTCGGAGAGGGAGGGAAACCGAATGGAATGCCTTCGCGCACCCTCCCACAACATGTCAATCACGCATGCTAATTCTACTGCCTTGGTGACCTTCTTGATCTCTCGCCCACTTGCGTGAACGGAAATGTTGGAAGACTAAATTGCCGCAACCGAAACATGGGAGCGAGAAGAGATCGAAAAGGAAGCGGTAGGTGGGGGAGGTTCAATACAAAGCAACTGAACGACTTGTTGGATTGGGGGGCGCTCCGCTGTCTCGGCCTCGGCATGTCACTTTTCTCCGCGCTCGGGGGAGGGGGGAGGTGTTTACTCTTTGTCGAAAGAGGGCGGCCCCTTGAACGGTAATACATGCCTCGGCTGCCTCGTCCATGAGTGTGACGGAATGTGAGCCTCCGTGCGCTTTTTGATTCCACACAAGGGCTCGTAGAAGCGGTAATACCACGCCAGCGTGGCTTTCTCCTCCTCCGGCGAGCGAACGGACTCTACTTTCACGCTAGGACGCTCAGGAAGGTTCATCCACGCGTCCCGGTCAAAGGGGCGGATCGCCTGCTGATCGCGTTTGCGCCGAACAAGATGCAAACCCCCACCGGCGGCGCCATCGTCGTAGTACCGCTCCTCGGCATCGCCGGAGAGCTCCTCGAGCGTGGGGTCTCCGTCGATCCTCCGGCCCCCTGCTGCTCCCGAGGCAGCGGTGATGAAGAAGGAACTGCCGTCGTCATGGACCGATGATGCGGACGCACCTGGATGCGGTTTGCCGCGTGCTGGCGACCGTCGGCCTGACGTGGGCGCGGACGTCTCCATGGTCCGTGCGACGCTGTCCATGACGTCGGCCGGAACGTAGCGGAGCAGATCGTGGCCGATGAGGAAGTCCGCGGGCGGATCGGCCAGCATACGGTTTGTGGCGTACAGTCGGCGGGTTTTCGCATTCTGAAACATGGCCGCGACGACGGCCGTTCGCTTTTCAGTGTGGTGGCGCGAGCCGTCGACCAAGTCAAGTCGACGCTGCTGCGCCGCCGTCGGTGCATCCTTCGGAGCCGTGGGCGCGAACGCCCCGATTTCGAGATGCTGCACAGGCGGCAGCGAGCCCGACTCGCTCTCAATGGCGGCTTCGGTTTGACCTTTGATGGAATGAAAGAGGCGTTCCACGTTAATGCCAGAGGGGTCGAACGAGCGCGATGACGACGACGGGGCTCCACTCGTGGAATTGTGATGGGCACTTGACGCGTTCGTCAGCGTCCCGCGTCGTTTGCCACGTTGGTGTTGCTTGCGACCCGATGAGAGAGCACTACTACTGTTGCCGCCCCCCTCCTTCGCCTTTTGGAGCCGCTCATGGATCAGGCGTTTGCTCTCTGCTCGCTGCTCCTTCATACGCTGTTGAAACTCGAGCTCTTCTTCCTCGTATTTGGAGAGCTTTGGCGGCCGCCTGTGAGCCAGCGGTGCCGATCGCGACGCATGCGACCGTGTATTGTCCTGCGCGCTTGCGCCCTCTTCGCCGCCGCTGCCAATGTCGGATCGAGGAGAGCGACCACTGTCACTGTGAATGAACTGCGAATATCGCGAGAGTTCTTCTCGTTTCTTCGTCTTGTGGAATTGAAGCATGGTCTGAAGTCGCTCCTGAACGCGCTCCCGGAGCATCGCATCCTCCTTCTCGCGCTGGGCGCGCTCTTTTCGTTGCATGGTCACCTTCCATGATAAGAACTTGCTGTACTCGACACGCTGAGCTGCGGCTTTCGCTTTGGCTGCGTCCAGAAGGGCCATGGCAGCGTCAATCTTCTGCCGCTCGCGCAGCAATGCAGCTGCATCCTTTGGGCCTGCGTTGCGCGATGACGGAGCGGCAGCCGCGCGCCGTGGAGACACAGCATCAGCCGCATTGTCGGGCACCTCGGACGCCGTCGGACCGGCTTCCCCCGGAGACGCGGTGACCGCAGCCATTCCAGCAGCAGTGCTCGTCAACGTGGTTGGCAACGGGTGGCCACGAATGGCAACGGGTGGCCACGAATCAATCACCGTTTAATCACCGTTTGGCCAGGCTTGTGAGGGAGGACAACAAACTCGAGAAGAGTTGAGAGCATACGTGGCAGCGTGGTTCAACCGCATTCAATTCCTCCTGATTTTTCGGAAGTGACCTCAAAAACCGACCAACGTACAAAAATCACAGGAAACCGAGGTTGGCGGCAGTGCCGTCGTACCGGCAAAGGCGACCGCGATGTTTCTCCCGGATTGAAAACGTTGCGGCGAGAAGCGGAATCGTTTTTCTGGGTTTCACACATTCAACGCTGCAGATCTCGTTCGCGAAATTCCAATTTTACTCCACCGGTGCGGAGAGGAAAGGGGAAAAAAGAAAAGAAAAAAACCGGACCCGTCGGCGCATCGTGCCGAGCGGTCTTATACAGTTCCAAGTCGTCCGAATCGATGCGTCTTCTTCAGTTCTTGATCGGTGCTTCGGGAAGCTTGATCATCACGCACTTGACCTCGGTGTAGTTCGACAGCGCATACTCCCCCAGCTCGCGTCCGATGCCGCTCATCTTGAACCCACCGAAGGGCTGCGCCGCGTCGAAGCTGTTGTAGGTGTTCACCCAGACCGTACCGGCCTTGATCTCGTTGGCGTATTTGAACGCGGTGCCCAAATCACGCGTGAAAATACCGGCGGCGAGGCCGTAGTTCGAGCGGTTGCCTCGTTTGATCGCCTCCTCCAGCGTGCGGAACTTGAGCACGCACGACACGGGGCCAAAGATCTCCTCCCTTGCGATGGTCATGTCGTCGCTGACGTTGGTGAAAATCGTGGGCTCGACGAAGTAGCCGTTCGACTGGCCTTTGCGACCGCCGAGCGCGAGCTCTGCGCCTTCGCTCTTTCCCGCCTTGATGTAGCGCATGATCGTGTCTTGCTGCTCCTGCGACACCTGCGGGCCCATGCTGACATCGCGGAAGGGGTTCCCCTGGGTGCGGCGCTTCGATGCGCGGACGAACGCGTCGACAAAGGCATCATAGATGCGTTCGTGCACGTAAATGCGGGACGAGGCGGTGCAGACTTGGCCCTGATTGAAGAAGATACCCACTTGCGCAGCTTCGACCGCCGCGTCGAGATCGGCATCTTCGCAGATGATCAGCGGGGACTTGCCGCCGAGCTCCAAGGTCACTTTCTTCAAGTTGCTCTTTGCGGCCGCCTCCATCACGATCTTTCCGACCTCGGTGGATCCGGTGAAGGCGACCTTGTCCACGTCCATATGCGATGAAATGGCACCGCCGGCGGTGGGGCCAAAGCCGGGGATAATGTTCACGCAGCCGTTGGGGTACCCTGCCTCGTGAATGAGCTCGGCCAGGCGGAGGGCGCTCAGCGGCGTCTGCTCCGCGGGCTTGAGGACCACCGTGCAGCCCGTCGCGAGCGCCGGACCCAGCTTCCATGCGGCCATGAGCAAGGGGAAGTTCCACGGGATGATCTGCCCCACGACACCGAGCGGCTCGTGCTTGCTGAAGCTGAAGAAGCTACCATCGACGGGGTTCACCTTACCTTGAATCTTGTCGGCCCAGCCGGCGTAGTAGCGGAAGCACTTGACGGTGAGGGCCAGATCGACGTTGAGAGATTCATTGTACGGCTTGCCGTTGTCGAGAGACTCGATCGTGGCCAGCTCTTCCTTGTTGCGTTCGATGAGGTCCGCGAGCTTGAGCATCAAATCACGGCGGCGGCTGCCGTCGGTGAACTTCCAAGTCGTCTCGAAGCAACGACGAGCAGCGCGAACCGCGACGTCGACGTCGGCCTTGTCGCCTTCGGAAACACGTGCGAGCTCCTCGCCGGTGGCGGGGTTCATCACGACGAACGTCTTGCCGCTGTGCGAGTCGACGAACTGGCCGTCGATGAACAGCTTCGTCTGGAAGGTATTGTTGTGGCCGGAGGAGCCGCCGCCGTGGCTGCGGCGCACGCCGGAGCCTTCGGTGCGACGGCGCTGGGCGGAAGGATAGTCGTCCGAATCGCTCATGGTTGAAGGTGTAGAAATGGAGGCAGTTGGAGCTGCCCTCGCGCCGAGGATTCAGAAAAGGCACGCCAAAAATAAATAATCATTCACAAGGATACCGCAATCCGTTCCCACACACCACGAGTCGCAACGTTTCAAACGACTGTGTTAAACGAAAGGTTACGGATTGTTTAAAACGGCTGTACCGCAGAATTCCGTGCCGGACCGTAGCTGGCCGAAAACAAGGATACGAAGCTACCGGTTCTTCCGCTTTCCGTGGCTGCGCTTCTTCCCGTGTCCTTTGCGAGAGTGCTTCCGGATCTTCTGCAGCTTGGCGAGCTCGGCCATCACGTTGACGCGCGCCTTCATCTGCGCTTGCCCCTTGGCATCGACGTGTACTTTCGCAAGTCGCGCGGCCACCTGGGGAGGCAGATCACGGAACAATTTGGCGCCTTTGGCTGATTTGAGCGAAGCCAGGACCGCCTTACTATACTCGGTGGAAAACACACGAGACGATGGGCCAAGGCTGCCTAAGGCGGCGGAGGTCAGTTTCGCCTTCAGAGGCTGGACGTCCACGGTTTGCACGCACGCGTCTCCCGCATGCAACGACATGCCGGTCAGCGGCTGCGATTGCAACCCGCTCCTCCTAGAAGTACTCGCGTTCCGACTAGAATGGTGTCGGCGGGCACCACCACCATCCGAATCAGCATCCTCGTCGATATCGTCGTCGGCCGATGCCAAGTCTTCGTCGTTTTCGTCCCTATCGTGAGACTGACGCGAGGACGACGTGCGAACGTCCTCGTCGCGCTCATCAACGGGCTCGTCGAGTTGCTCAGCCGCTTCCTCATCCCCTTGCTCATGGGGAAACCGATAGCTGTAGTCAGGCAGGATCGGCACGGTCGCATACGTATTGTACTGTTGCCTTGCTTCTTCTCGTAATTCCCGTCTCAACTTCGACGCCTCCTTCCTCATCTTGCGCTTCGCTTCCGTCATTGCCTTGACGCGTCGCTCATTTTTCGCCTTGTGGGCGGAGAGGAGCTCCTTTCGCCTCGCATCGCTGTCGAAGACCAACGACTTCATCCGGTGCGGCGTTTCTTTTTTTGGATCGGGCGCCGCGCGTTGTCCCCTTGCGCTCTCTATTTTCGCCTTGTACTTTGCCGCCCGGTCCGACTTGAAGCCCATCTTGATCTTGCGCTTCGTGCCCATGACGTCGTCGCGGGCGGTGGGCGGCATTGCTGGATTTTTTTTGCTGTTCTCTGGACCGGATGAGAGCGGAGAAGAATATTATTGGTCGGTGAGTCGTCACAGTAGCTTTCGGTGCCTGTCGCACGTCATTAAAAATCGCCGAGAGAGGGACGCCAACACAACAACCAACGCGCAGTTTCTCTCCCTCCTTCCATTTTTTTTTGTGATGGTGCGTGTGAATTGGGAGTTGAGTTTAGCTGTTGTTCTTTGGTCGTCGCTTCGCGCGGCACAAAAGCGATCGATTCTCTCTCCTGCCTCTGGCCCCTGTTCAAAATGGCGTCCTCTGAGGCGAAGGTCGGAGGCGTCCCCTTCGTCTCCCACCCACACGCCAGCCCCCGAATCGAAAGGACCACCAAATTCAAGCACACACAGCCAATACATACAATGCCCCCCGTTCACCCCCACGTCATCGCCGAATTAGTCATTCGAAACGAGAGAAAAAGAGAGATAGAAGGAGAAAGGCGTCCATCTGGCATTGGGTGCCAACTTCGGCGTTTAGCTGGTCGCCGTGGTGGACGCAGGCGCTGCTGCGGCGGGGGCTGCCTGAGCACGCGTGTTCGAAGGCGCGCGACGCGTGGGTGTCGTGGATGGACGGCCGCGAGTCGGCTCATGCGGTTTCGTCGCCGGAGCTGTCTTGGGCTTCGATGAAGACCTCGCCGCGGGTTTCGAGGCGGTTCGTGTGGCAGGGCGCGACGACGTTCGAGGCGCAGGGTTCTTTGCGGGACTGCTCGTCCGCGACGCAGGCTTCCGCTCGGTCGACGCCGCTCTCGGTGAAGATGCAGGCTTCCTCTCGGCGGACTGCGTTCGAGCGGCCGCTGTTTTTTTCTGAGGAGAGGTGGCTCGTGGCGCCGGCTTCGTCGTCGTCGCCGTGGCTCCCTTCGCCGTGCCGGTCCGCGCCGTCTGCTTCGCAGGGGCGATGGCTTTTCCGGGACTGGCTGCCCTCGCTGGAGACTTGCTGGTCGCCTTTGCCGCTTTCGCTTCCTTCTCTGCTGCGACCGTGGCCGCGGCAAGTGCGGCGGGCAACTGGTGCGGCAACGCGACGAGCATGGCGTCGAGCATCCACGCGGCGTTCTCGACCACCAAGGCGGTGAGAGCGACCGTCGGGTGCAACGCCTTGGCGTCCCCGTGCGCTTGCTTCGCTACCAGGCAGCTCCACTCCAAAACGGCGAGTCGGACGGCCTCCGCTGCTGATAACACTTTCTCCTTCGCTGGCTCCTCGTTGTTGGACATCGCCGCTTTCAAGCCGTCCCAGTGGTCCTTTGTGGTCTTGGGTGCTGCTGGCGCCGGTTCCGCCGCGGGTTGTGAGGAGGTGGCCGCAGGCTGCGCGGCCTCGTTACTGCTGGATGCGGGCTGTGCGGTCGCGGGCTGCGTGGCCGCCGGTTGTGCCGGTGCGGGTTCCACGCTCTTGATGGCCGCTTGAAACTTCGCCTCAAACGTTGCGAGCGTGGGCGCCGGCGCTGACTTCGGCCGTTTATCGAGGTAGTAGATGTCCAGTGCGGCGGAAAAGGCCCCACGGGCTTGCATTTTGACCATCTCTTGTTGAATACCGTCGCCGTCAGTCGTCGGCGCTTCTGCCGGTTTTTGCGGCTCGGCAGCGGGCGCGGCTTCGGTTTTTACGGGCTCGGCAGTCTTGGCTGGCTCCGGCGCGGCGGCAGGTTCGGCGGTCTTGGCGTGCTCAGCGGTTTTGGCTGGCTCGGCGGTCTTGGCTGGCTCCGCCGCAGCAGCTGGTTCGGCGGTTTTGGCGGGCTCGGCCGTCTTGGCTGGCTCCGCCGCTGCTGGTTCGGCGGTCTTGGCCGGCTCCGATGCGGCAGCCGGTGCGGCTTCTGCCTTCGCTGGCTCACTGGTTTTAGAGGCTTCGGGGGCCGCTGCTGCCGGTGGCGGCACGCGCAACTCTGTCTCGCGGTACCTAAGGTCATCAATGCGCTCTTCCAGTTGCTCAATCTCCGCTTCAGTGGTTTCGACCGCCTTTCGTGTTTCGGCGAAGGCCGCGTCGAGCTGCTCATCAGTCATCAGGTTGGGATCCTCCACGATCGCGGTGATTTCTTCAATCTTCTTCGTCAACTCGTCAATGTGCTGACTCAGCCGCTTCTTCTTTTGGCTCGTCGAATGTTGCAACCAGGCCGCGTAGGTCCGGCTTGCGAGTGAATCACGTAGCATGCGAGACACGACGTCCGCAGAGCTGCGCATTCGGCGACGTCGACGGACCTCGTTCATGAACCGACACCACGTCTGGAAGGCGCGCTTCGACGAGGAGCGCACCACGCCGCCGCAGATGGACTCGGCGGCAATTTGCAACAACCGCGTACGCGCCACCGTGTGCGCGCCGGTGACGACGCCATGCCACGCGTAGCGGGCACCGTCCTCGACGCTGGTCTGACTCACAAGCGCCGACGCGTGGCGCAGTCGGTTGCCGTAGCGGCGGAACACGACGTACTTGCGCCAGGTTTGGAACGCGTCCTGGCGGAGGGCGCGCTGCGTGTTTTGTAGCAGCACGATGGCGGCGCTTCCATGACTCTTACCTTGCAGCCGGCGGCTGAGTCCGTGCAGGGCCGTGCTCAACACCACGGCTTCGCGGTGACGTACGGTCGCTTGGCTTACCATCGCCAGCACGCGCTTCTGTTGCCGCGCGACGTTCAGATTCGCCAGCGCCAACAGCCACTTTAAGAGATAGGTGCGGCGGAGGCGGTGAACGTGCGCCTGGGTCATATTCTGCGCGGCGACGACCCGCTTGTGGAAGTTCCGCTGTAGTTGCAAGTGCGACTTGGCGAGCGCGAGCGAGCGAGACTTGAGGTAGTCCTGGCGTTGCGTGTCCAGACAGAGGGTGGCAAGTCGCCGGTGGTTCGTGAAGTAGCGCACGAGAGAGCGGAACTCGGCGGACTTTTGCAACAGCTCCTCTGTGTTGTGAACGCTTTCTTTGCGCCGCACCTCCGTCACTCGCTGAATGTCGGTAAACTCGGGGGTCATCGCGTGAAAGCCAGGCTCAAAGCAATCCATCTCGATGAGACTGCTAGTCAGTCCTTCCTCGTTGACGTGAAGCACGCGGTTGGCGACGGAGCGCGAAATGCCAGAGATGGCGCAAACGGCTGAGTTGCAATGTGCTTTGAGTGAGCCGATAGGTTTCAGACTGAATAAGTCGTAAACTGAGATCACCCCGTCCACCGTCGCGATCCAAAGCGTGACGGTGGGCTCGGACACCAACATCGTCACGACCGACTTCGCCAATGTGAATGTGTGCTTGTGCTTGCCGCTTTCCAGTGTATGAAGCGAGACACCCGTCTTTCCTGCCGTGAAGATGTAGCTGTCCAAGATGGCCAACCCCTTCAGGTCACCATGCTTTTGTGCCAAAAGAGGGAAGCCATTGGCGATGATCTCTGCGCGGCGTTGAACGGACCATTTCTTCACGGTGCCTTCCACGCTCGCGGAGTAGAGGGTGCCGTTCGAGAAGACGAGTCCGCGAACGTGACAGGTGTGCCCGATCAACTGACCGACCACTTTGCGTGCCGCGCCACTTGCGGAGTCCCAGAGCAAGATTTGAAAGTCCTCACCCCCCGTGGCCACCAGGTCGCTCACGGTGGCATCCTTGGTGCCGCGCAAAAAGCAAATACTGGTAATGGCGCCAGCGTGGCGTTTCTTCTCAAACGTAACGGTCTTTGGATTCGCAATCGAGAAACTCCGGAGTGTGCCGTCGGTGTAGCCACACCAGACCTCTCCGTTGACCTGGACCATGACCGAAATGTAGCTCCCGATGGACACCGCGGGCACCGTGGCATCCGGACCGGCAATCAGAGCGCCGGAGTGTGCATTCCGGATCGCGAAGCCGCCGTCGTTTTCCGCAGTCCAAGCGAGCCGCTTTGTAACGTCGTGCCCGAGCGGCGTGTCGATCACGACAGCGGCGCGAGCGAAGCCGGAAAACCGACCCAATGGCAGTACCCCATCACAGTGATTCGGGTCGCTGGCGGGCCTCGGGGGTGCGGGAACAGCAGGCGACGTCGGCTGGGTGGGCGGGGCCGCGGTCGTCGGCGACGTAAACAGGGGCACGTCTCGACAGCACTCGCGCCGGTCGATGGTGGTTTTCGAAACGAAAGCCATCGGGGGAGAATTAGAAACAAAGGAGGTTATGAATAGGAGGAGGAGGAGAAACGAGAAAAATCTAAGGAGTGAAATTCCCAATGCGAGCATCAACCCAAAGGCGTCTTCAACGACGCGGACAGAGACCGGCAACACCGCTCACCCCGATGGCCGCCTAGCAACTACAACCATTTGGTCCCAGGCTGCAGACGAGGGGATAGCGCGGGGTTGCTTCATCCTTCCCCTCTCACACGGCGACGCCTCCGGAGGTGATGAGCGATACTTGCACTGTCGGGGTGAAGGGCAGACGATCACCGTCGTCACCTTCAGCGCTGCCACCGCCGCTGCTTCCGGGCGGCCTTTCTGAGTCCGCGTCCGTTGACGACGACGCCCTGGCGGGTGACAGCGGCCTCCCTCCGCCGCCGGCTCGAAATGGCGGGGGGAAGACGACGACACCCTCCGCTCCGCCGCTGCGCTGCTCATCAACGGCCGCGGCGACGGCGTCGTCCTTCTTCCGCCAACCGCCCCCTTGCATGAGCTTGCGATACGTCGCGACGGCAGACGCCAACTTGTACACGATGTAGCCCACGACGCACAGCGACGCCAAGGCCAACACATACTCCAAGACGGTCGCTTCCGTGGGGTGCTTTTCGATGATGGCGCTCGCGACTTGCTTGACTTCGGCTTTGCGCACTTCCCACAGCACGGGGACTTTCGACGGAACGTGCAGAGCATGCAGGGACTTGTTGATCGGGTAGATGAAGTAGGCTTCGCTATGGTGGCGCAGGCCGGGTAAGTGCTGTCCATGATAGGGCACATGAGTGTCGAGCGCCACCATTTCGAGGTGCCCTCGGTGGCCGCACGTGGGTCCCATGTACTGCGACACGCAGATGTCGATCGCGAGGAGCGAGCTGTTGCAGAAGGATCGCATCTTACCATTCGGTTGAATCGTGTGCCCAACGACCATGCGGGTGATCGCGGGAAACGAGGCGGAGGAGACTTCATTTGCCGCTTCGGCGACGACATCGCGATCGTCCGCGTCCTCATCGCCGCCATCGTTTTTCAGTGCGGCGTCAGCATCCGGATGGCCCATCGCCATATCCCCTTCGGCGGCCCGCACGTTTTTCAGATTTTTTTCTGCTTTTAGACGGTTGTTCTTTCGTCGAGACGCGGCATTGACATCACCAAGGACAGACCCAACGGCCGTTCGCTTGGCTTCGTCCGTCAAGATGGACAGGGTGCGGAGTAACTTATCGCAGATGCCCGTTTCGGCTTCGTGAATGACTTCTCGGTTCCAGACAGGCCCTTCCACGCCGACTAGCGGATCGGTAAACTGCTTTCCACCGAGGACACTCGCGGCCTTGTTGTTCAACACGGTAATCGAACCATCGTGCAGCAATAGCATCTTTGGAGACAAACCACCGTGCACGAACAAGGTGCCATTGCGGATCACGGCCATCGGCAGCTGTGACATGTAAGAGCCATACAGCTTCTCGGGGTCAGAAAAGTGCGCGTACCAGTTCGGCCAGCCACCGAAGGCTTGGACCATGCCGGCATCCACGAAGCGCACATCCTTCATCAGATTCATCAGTTCGTGATTTCCGAGGAGCGTGATGAACTCTCCGCGTTGCGCGTTAGCTTGGTCTCGCAACTGCAAGAACCATGTCATAATGCTATGAGCGTGCGGTCCGCGGTCCACGACGTCGCCCATTTGGATCACCGTGTCGGTCCCTGATGCCCAGTTGTGTTCGAGATCGACCACCTGCGCGTCCTGAAAAATGCGAACCGCGTTCTCGAGATCGCCGTGCAGATCACCGATCGCTACGATTCGGTGTCGGTCTGGATGGTGTCCCGAGACGTAATGAACCAAGGGCGGTGCCTGCGAGGAGGAGGGCCGTTTGGTGGTCGTCGCCTGGGGTGCGTCGTCGGAGGCGGCCCCGTCGGAGGCACCGGAGGCTGCGGCAGGCGCGCCCCCTGCGAGGACAAGGACCGTGACGACGACGAACACGGACAGCATCTTTCCCCGGGTGTCGGAGGAAATCACGGGAGGAGCAGGGAGGAATAACGTTGGACAAGAAAAATCCAGCGTACTGTCGTTTTTCGCCCTTGATGCTCACAAGAATGGCACAACCAACTTTAGCTTGGCGGTTTTGCTGACCCAAGGAAGCCAACCATGCATGCATGAAACGTTGCGCCAAACATACAAAAAGTTCTACGCCCCCGAACAGATGGGGTAGAGGCTACCCCCTAATTGAACGACACTTCATGGGAGAAGAACGCCGTAGAACTCAACCGACGAAAGCATGAGGTAATGATTCCCGTGGCTATTTGGACCGCGTTGTACAAAGCGAAACACCTTGTATCCCTCGGGACGGCAGCCGCGAACCTCGAAGCTTGCGAACGGGGTGCGCTCTGTCAAGGCCGGCTCACAGCGATGCGCCACCAAGACGTGAAACTGTCGCTGCCCGGCGGTGCCACCAACACCATTGGCGGTGTCGAACCCATATTGACCCACGGCGGGAGGATGCGGCCCTCTTGACGACATCGCGCTGCTGCTGACATCGGCTACTGTGGAAAGATGCTCCCCCCCGCCGCTGCGGCTGCCGTCTCCACGTAAAGGCGGCGGTGCCACCGGACTCGTCAGCAGGAGGTCGTCACCTGACGCTTCGAGCACCCAATCTCGGAGAAAGTGCGACGTCGTGTCATACGCGTCGTGCTGAATGACGTATCGGCGCAGCACAAAGCGATCCGGCAACGTGATCTGCACCCAACTGGACGGAAAGTTCTGGGTACAGAAATCTTGGCGCTAGGCGGCCACGACATTTTCCAAGCAGCCGTAGCCGATGGAGGAGGCCGCCACGCGCACGATGCCACTGCCGCAAGGGTTCGAATACATGCGGATGCCGCGCTGCGTACCATAGTAGTACAGCACCCCACTGTGATCATTGGGCCCTTCGTAGGCGAAAACCCTCTCGCCAGCGCTACGAGAAGCGATGTGGCCAAAGCTAGCTAGGTGGCTACAAACGTCGGCAATTGCACCTTCCGTGACCCGGACGGCGCTCGAGGAGGAGCCCACGGGCGCCACCGTGGCATCCGGCGGCGGGGCGCCATCCCCCCTACCGTCCAGGGCCTTGCACGTTAGCGACAATCGCCGATCCACCATCGGCTGGGTGTCCACTTTCTGTCCCGCGACAAAGGCAGCGTACTGCTGCGCGCCGGCCCCAACGTCCGCGATCGTGCAAGCCGGAAGATACTGGCCGTGAAGTAAGCCAGCCACGAGGCAGCTGTGCTCCACGTTAGCGCGAATGCGCATGAGTGACTGTCGCTGCTGCCGAAGGTGGTTCGTCTTTTCGCCCGCGATACGTTCGACGTCGTCTAAGAGCTGCCGGCGTCGGCGCTCGACGGCTTCCGCGATGGCGTCAAAGCATCGATCGACCTCTCCGCGGCAGTTGAGCCGTTGAATATTCTGCTCTTCGAGAGCACTCTCGACGGCTTCGATACCCCGGCGCACGTGGTCGGAGCACTGCCCAAGCACGTCGAGCACAGCGGGGGCGGACGCTTCCACCTCCCTCGCGACGACGTCGGCGCTAATCACGCTGTGACTGCGGTGGCCGTCCGACGCGCACATCGGACACACCGTGATGCCGCACGTCGCGCAATACATCGTGACGGCTTCCGAGGCGTGTCGGAAGCAAGGCGGATTGATCCTCGCAAGCGCTGTGATTATGGAGGCCTTCTCGTCCTCGCGATGCAGGACTTCCTGCATGGGCGACGACGTCGTCTGTTCCATGGAAGACGCAGTTTGGTCGTTCGACGACACCGCGTTGCGCAGCTCCCGAAGCGGCAGCCGCTCATGTCGGCGTAGAATGACATTGGCGTGAATGACATGATCACACGCCGCGCAAAGTGGGGACATCGGCCCACAGTGCTTGCACAGCACCACGGCATCCCGCGAGCTGCAATTGAGACACATTGAGAACAACGCTGGGGACAACACGGTGGTGCCATTCTCACTGCTGGTAGCGTCACCCGGGGGCGACGACTCCCGCGAGGCGGCTGCGGCGACGGCGTGGTCGGCGACGGCCGTTTGCGCACGAGCGGCGGACGCAGTCAGGGGACTAGTCGGTAGGAGTGCCGCGGTGGAGGCATGGCGCCGAGACGCGTAGAAGGCGACCATGTTCTTCGGCAATGCCTCGAAGGAAGGAGTCCGAGTGCCATAGGTGCACAAGGGACAGTTGACGTTGGGCAACGAACTGTTCCGGCGCACACAAGGTAAGCACACGGTATGGAGGCAGCGCAGGATACACGGCGGCTCCTCGAATGGTAAGTGGCACTCCTGGCACGCGATGTGCACGCGCTGTTGGGGCAAGCTGGTCGTTGGAGGATTCATTTGATCGTGAAGGTGAATTATCGGAGGGGATCCGCCACTTAAACAACCGTCAAAGAAGGACCGACTTCTTTTTTTTGCTGAGGGAGGAGACGTCAATATATGAAATGATGCTCACGATTCTGAACGATGATTTCCCCACATCACCACTGATCCGCAAGAAAATCGAAACCGTGATCCGACCACAAGGGAAGGGGGAACGTCGTGCCTCCGTGTGAGAGTATCTACCAGGGCCAAGGGGGGAATGGAAAGGAGGGGCAGCGAGAACGTGTATTGAAAGAGTCTAAAAAAAAACAGAAGTCGAGCGATTTCGCGAGTGACGGTGATGTTTGTCCGTCTCCCTTGAAGGGGTTTGGAGCTTGGTCGTCAGTAGGCACCTCCCTCGTCGACGAGCACGGTGCTTTCTGCGCCGAGCGCGGTGAGATCAGCGTCAGGAACATTCTCGCTGACGTTCGGGAGATGAATTTGCGGAAGGTCTTTGCCTGCCTCAGCGTGTCGTTTCAGGGTGTCCTGTCTCAGCTGGTCAATGTGGGCCTCGTATTCTCGCACATTCTGATCCTGCTGCTCCTTCACGGCCTGGAGGCGGGATAACATTTCTATGAGCGCCGGCAGCCTCTCGGAATCCGTCTTTGCTTGCTGAAGGCGCGCGAAGACCTCTAAGGCCATCTGCTCTCGATCGTTGGTCGCATTCTCCATCAGCTGCTCCTCCTCCACGAGGCGCTGAAGCTGAAGCTGTTGGGTTCGGCAGTGTTCCTCCCGGGCGCGACGCCGCTCCTCTACATCGCGTTGCGCGGCGGCCAGTTTGCCTAGTTCCATATTCATTTGCTGCTTCCGTTGTTTGCACGCCTCCGCGGCATCGGCGACCTTGTTGTGCAAGTCCGTGAGGGCCACGCGTCGGGTCGAGAGGAAGCGCTGCTTCTCCGCGTTCACAGCGGCTTTGAGCTGCTGATCTTTGAACAGGCGAGCGGTCTCCACGGCAACGGATGACGATGAGGAGGAAAAAGTGGCCATTAGTGCCGCCGCGTTGTTTGTTTGTGGTTGACCCCCGGCCTCTTTGGCTGGTGTGACGTGGTGCTTGTGTTTCCTGATTGATCCTTAGGCACCCCCTAAGTCTCCCTTTCTCTTACTTTTCTCTCTGCGCGTCAGACGTTGGCGTAACGCAAAGAGGGGGTGAAACGAGCCTTTTTTGCTGAGAGGGAAATGCGTTGACCCATGCCTACAACACTTTTAGTTCTCCTGTTGTCCATGCCAATGGCGGCCGCCCCACCCAGAAACAAAGCCACTGATGCGACGCTTTGTGTCCCTAACTACTCTTTTTTTTCCCCCTCAACGGGAAGACCCGCGTCGCCGTTTCGTGTGCGGCTTGCACCAGCTTCCGGGGATGGATGACATCTCATGATCCCTGACTTCCACGAGCGTGGCGCATCACCATCAACGCCGCCGACGTTGCCATCATAATGTTCTTCGCCACGAACGGCGACAGCGACACGTCATGCAAAAACCAGGCCATGACGCGGACGACAAAGTACGGCAAATCCACAAAAAAGACGCACCACATGACGTAGTGGAGAAGATCTTCGTTGTCGCCGCCGGCTCCCATGCCACCCGGCGCGCCCGCGTCGCCACCCGGTCCAGAGGCCCCGCCCCGGAGCATGCCTGCCCCGGTCACGATGCCCTTACTCGACAACGGCATACCAGCCGCCGCGCCGGCAATGCCAGCGTTCCCCACGCCGCTCCCGGAACCCGTCGTCCCCCCCGCCCCATCGATGACGGAATCCGAGGAGGACACGAAGAAGAGCAAAATATAGTACACATTGATGCATGCGACCCCCATCAAGCACAGCATCAGAAGGAGTTGCTGCACGGCCGTGGGAAACACGGCTTGGTCGATGCCGAGGTTGATGTAAAGACTCACGCAGTCGAGGAGATGCAATGTGTGGGCGAAGACGGCGGCCATGTTGGCCGTGTAGGCTTCGTAGATGTCCATCCCCTCCATGAGCCGACTGAGCGTCACCGGAAACTGCACGACGGCGATCGTGAGCAGCAAGATCACCGTCAGGCCGTTCTGACCCAAGGGATTGTCCTGGGACAAGAATTGCGGGTCGTTCAGTTTGCCAAACAAGATGGCCAATTTCGCCACGACGGAGAGCGTGTAAACGGTCGCCCAGATGCTCGTGTACGCCGTCGTTTTCAACATGACCCCGAATAGCACGAGATCGGGGATCAGCAGAAAGACGTAGCGCCAGTCGCTATTGAGGAAGATGAGATAGGCGACGAGCAAGCCGCATTGTACCGCGAAAATTGCCAGAAAGACCAGTCGAACACTCCATTCGATGTAGCGTTGTGGTGGCATACTGAAAAAATTCCGAGCGGCGCTGTACAATGGGAATAGAAAGAAGAAGAGAACTATTCCGCCCACGACCGTGAACACGCCGTCGTAGCCGGGAGCGATGGTGATGAGCTGGCTGCGGTCGATGACGCCGAAGCCGAAGGCGGCAGCCGCCGATAGGGCGATGAGCACCTTGATGGCCCGCAACACGGCCTTCAGGAAGGGATACTCTTTCAACATAATGATGATTACCCTCTCCTTTTTCGGAAAGGTGGCGAAGAGGGTTTCACCCTCCACTCTCTCGCTCTCTTAGATCCTTTCTTTTTTCCCATTGACCCACGAAAGACAACACAAATTAACCGCCCTCACATCCTTATCCAACAGACATCAAAACAAAAAGGACGACAAAAACCGAAGATTGAAAAGGTCGAGACCGCAACGGCCAACAACCCAATCCCAAAGTTCAAAACGCAATTGGAAGAGGGCGGGATATTGAAAGATCGAAAGGATGAGAGTGAAGGAGGAGGTAACCCTGTGGGGGGGGGGGGGTT
>ERZ1292633.570-Hain-H41-02um-R1-570-length-42611-cov-7_pt1 | contig 32613 bp, 38 predicted proteins | sample MGYA00564406_ERZ1292633 | MGnify/ENA primary metagenome ERZ1292633 (study PRJEB36523, sample SAMEA6512639) | groundwater metagenome | collected 2019-01-08 | study: AquaDiva: Metagenomics assemblies of 32 groundwater samples
TAATGCCCGTTCAAAGTGAAGCAATTCACTTTGAACCCACTGTACTAATCCCGCATGCTTCGCATGCGATATTCTTTTGTATGGCATCGACTTTGTCGCCCTTCCTGGGCATCATACTCCGCTCTCATTTTGCTTTTCAGCAAAACTCGTACTCGTAATGCCCGTTCAAAGTGAAGCAATTCACTTTGAACCCACTGTACTAATCCCGCAAAACACTATTACATTTTAAATAATTTCCTTTTTACAAAATATACTATCGCGTACAAAATTATAAAAATAATGAAAATAAAAAATGCTATTTTTTTACCATTAATAAAAAATAAAGCAAAATCTAGCGACATTCCAATGATATACCCCACTGAAACAGTTATCACAATCCATAGCAACGCCCCAACAAAAGCATATTGAATAAATTTTTTCCATTTCATTTCAAATGTTCCGGCAAGTATAAGCACGGTGACCCGCGCTCCTGCGATAAAACGGCCAATAATAAGGGCGTGCGCATCGTATCGATTAAATATCTTTTCGCCAAGACGAAACATCTTTGAAATAAATTTGTAACGCGTTGCCACCGTATGAATAGCCCACCGACCCCATCGCTTTCCAAACCAATAGGTCGCAATATCTCCAATCAATGTCCCGCATAATGCGATCATGATAACAAAAAAATAATTCGCAAAACCTGAATACGAGAGATACCCCGCCAAAAGCAAAAGAAGCTGTTCGGGAACAATGGGAACAAAAATCCCAGCGATAAAAAGCGTGAAAAACAGCGGGTATGAAAAATACGCAAGCACGACATCAAATATAAAAACAGCAAAATCCATAATTAATTTCCTAATTTCTTTACAAAAAGATCCTTGAGCGTATCTGGATTCCCCCTGCCCCGCAATACTTTCATCGCAGACCCGATAAAAAACTGCATCACTTCTTTTTTGCCATTTTTGTAATCTAACACGGCCCGCTCTGATTTTTTGATAACTTCTTCAACCGCGCGCGCGAGCTCTTCGGTATTTTCTATTACCGAAAGATTTTTATCCCGTACAACAGCGCGCGCATCCGCGCCACTCCGAAACATCTCGTCAAGAACTTGTTTTGCAACGGATGATGTGATAGTTCCCGTGGTTACGAGCGCTATCAATTCAGCAAAACTATGCGGAGTGATGCGAATATCGCTGATGGGTGCGGAAGATTCGTTAAGAAGCTTTATAAGATCGGAGGTAAAATAATTAGCGAGTAAAATAATGCCCTTTTTCGTCTCAGCGACTCCTTCTGTTTCCTTAAGCGTTGAAATTAATTCTGAAACCGCCGATTCAAAAAATCCGGCAAAATTTTTATCTAAAATAATAATTTCAATAACCTTTTCCGCAATACCGAATTCTTCCCGAAATCTCTTTCGTTTATCTGCGGGAAGTTCTGGGAACTTTTTTTGAACATTTTCTAAAAATTCAAAGGAAAATTGCAGTGGTGGCAAATCCGGCTCAGGAAAATAACGGTAATCATGCGCCGATTCTTTTTTCCGTTGACTCACGGTAATTTCTTTTTCATCATCCCACCCTCTTGTTTCCTGCGCTATATTTTCACCATTTTCAATAAGTGCGGTTTGCCTGGCAATCTCATATTCAATCGCTTTTTCAACAGCGCGAAAAGAATTGATATTTTTTACCTCTACCTTAGTTCCGTAGGGCTCGCCAGCTTTATGCAAACTAATATTCGCTTCAATGCGCATTTGTCCTTTCTCCATATTCGCATCAGAAACACCCGTATAACGAAGATGCAAACGCAATTCTTCCGCAAAGAGTCGCGCTTCCTCAGCGGTGCGCACATCGGGCTCGGTTACAAGCTCCATCAATGGGACTCCAGCGCGGTTGAAATCAACCAATGACGCGTCTGCTGTATGCAAAAGCCGTCCCGCGTCTTCTTCAAGGTGAATCCGCGTTAAATGGATGGTCCGACTCTGTAAATTAGGAATTAAAAATTTTGAGTTTGGAATTTCTAAATAGCCCCCCTGAACAATCGGATGTTTGTATTGCGAAATCTGATATCCTTTCGGCAAATCGGGATAAAAATATTGCTTGCGATCAAATTGACTAAACTTCGCGATTTCACCATGAAGCGCCATACCGATAAGCGCGACTTTTTCTACCGCGGATTCGTTAATAACGGGAAGCGTACCTGGGTGCCCCATACAAATCGGACACACATTGATATTTGGGTGCCGTTCATTCGGATCATTTGCGCATCCGCAAAACATCTTGGTCACCGTATTTAATTCCGCGTGTATCTCAAGACCGATGATTGGTTCTAATTCCTTCATCCGACACATAACGTACGCAGCGAAGTAGGTTCTTATACATCAGAAATACATCGCGCGTAAATCTATTGCTTTTTATTTGTTATTTCATCCCACAGCATAACTAGCGTAAGTTATGTGTTGGATTCATACATCACACACTATCACAGTTTTTCACATAAAAAAAGCCGAGCACACGCGATGTGCTCGACAAAAAATATGCTTTATTTTGAGGTACCAAAACCTCCCCGAATAACGGTGCCGTCTGGCATTGTAACGGATCCGCTTCCGTTCACGCCCTTAAGAGTATTGTTAAGACCGCTCAGACCATCTGAAACACCACCAATATTTGTTTTGTTAATAGATTCTGAAACTCCGTCTATGCTTTTGCCAAGAGTACTTGATCCGTTCTCAATACCACCTGCGAGACGATCAGATGCTTTTGTGATTGCTCCGGCGAGAATAACCGCCGGAAGAGCGTATAAACTTGCCTGCATACCATATTCAACAAGCCGTTCACTTGTGAACGCCCCCGACCTTGTAGTGTCTTCGGTGGACATCACCTGCATAGTCGCGAGTTTTCCATCATAGAAAAGAACAAGAATCAAAAAACTATTACTTGTATTCCAAGCGTGATCCGTAATAAGCGTTTTCAGATTTTTCTGCGTTCCGGTTGAAAATGTCCACACCGCTCCGCGAAGTTTCGGAATCTTGTCTTTAATATACACAGAAGTTCCCATTGAAAGATTCCCCGAAGAAGCTCCTTGAATTTTTAAAAGCGTCATACTTTTGGAAATAACCGAGATTGCATCGGAATACGCCTGTCGTTCATTGGGGGGTCGCTTAAAAAGCGCGTAAACCTCTTTTTCGGTCAAAGTCGTAAGACCGTTTTCAAGCTGTGGAATGATCGTTTGTGATGCCTCTTCCCAACTTACGAAAGTATCATCGCTTGAAACAATCGGCGATGTGTTTTTACTTAAACCGCGATATGTATAACAACCAGATACAAAAAACATCGCGCACACAAGAACGCAAGAAAACATAATACGACTGCATAGACGCATGATGCACCTCCGTTTTTTTTAAAAGAACGCCACACACTGCTTACTATACACCCTATAAAGAGTACTCCCTTTTTTAAAAAATAACATACCTAACCATAAAAACTCAAAAATGCTATAATCCAAGGGCTTTTTGTTGATATCCGACCAAAAGTTTTTTTAAACTGCTGGAAACTTTTTGATAATCCTCTTTCAAAATATAAACATCAAAAAGATCGATTTCTTCGTTATATTTTTGAAGGAGGTGTGAATATTTCTCAATCGGCTCATAAAAATCTTCACCCATAACGCGCTTCACGACAAAAAGTTTTGCGCCCGATCGTTTCTTTGCGGGAGAACGATAAAGATGCTGTGCAGACGAAATAATAATTGGCACAACGCCTTTTTTCGTGCACACAGAAGTAATCTCCCGCAACAATAATTTTTTATCATGCTCTTTCCGTTTCCCATCCCTCAACATTGATGTTGAAAAAACAAGCGTTGCCGGAGTTCGCAAAATAAGTCGCCGCGACCAAACATTTTTCTCATGCTCCGCCGCAGAAAAAAGTTTTTCAAAAATAGAGCTGTCCCGAAGATGCGCGAACTTCTCCATAGTAGCGGGAATTACATACGAGAGCTCTCCGGTAATAAACGCTTGCTTCAAAAAATAATCAAAACAATTAGCTGTTTTATGAAAATATACCTGGAGAAGCATATGATACCGGGCGAGCAAAAAATCCTCAAACGCGCGAATTCCGGTATAATCTAGTGCTACATGCACTTCGCCATTTAATGGATGGGAAGCGGTGCGTGTTGTTGACAAAGAAATAAGAGACAACGCGCTGACCAAACGATCAATATCATAAAAACCATACGGCACACCAGTGTAATGCGCATCACGCATTAAATAATCCATTCGATCACAATCCAGATCACCAGAAACAAAACTCTGCACAACATCATGCACGATAAATTTTTTCTTTAGCGCTCGGGAAAACCTTCTGTTCCATTCTTCTGAAGGTTTAATGCGATGATGCACTAACGAGGCGATATCTTGGGCTTCAACCATGTTGATAGGCGCGTTCTTTCCCTGCGCTAACGATGCAATCACCATAACGCTGTAATCTTCATGCGTTGCCCGCTCGCCATTTTTAATTAACGAACGATACCATTTTCGCGGAACAGCAAGCGTGTGAAGCATCGGCAAAAGCTCTTCGGATGTGTGCGAAAAAGGCCCATGTCCGGAATCGTGAAGGAGTCCGGATAATCGTATTATTTTTTCAAGATATTCAATGTCGGTGGCGGTCATATAGCCGAGCAAAAAATCACGGCTTGAATCCATAACCCGCCCCCATAACCGCCCCGCAATATGCATCGCGCCTAATGCGTGAGAAAAACGATCGTGTACTGCTCCCGGATAAACAAAAAACACGAATCCAAGCTGGTGGATATAACGCAATCGCTGAATGTAGGGATGATCAATGATCCGCTTTTCAAGCGATGTAAATTGTATCGTGCCGTGCACCGGATCACGAATATCAAATAATTTTTTCGCTTGTATCATAACGAAAGTATACCCCTATTTTTTATAAAAAAAAGCCCAGCAACTCTGCTGGGCATATTTATAGAAAATTCAGTTTTTTTAATTTTTCAAGGAATTCTGCTCGTTCGCGCTTGTTTGATATCTGTTCAAGAATTTGCGTCATTACCTGTTCCTGCATCGGCCAAGTATTTTGACTAATAATTTCTATCTCAACGCGAGAGAACTGCATTGAATGAAGCTGGTAATCCTCAAACGCTCTATAACAAATTGGAACTGCGTCTTTCACGATTCTTGACATTGCCTCGCCAAAAATACAAATTTCATATTGAGCATGCGTATCCAAACGGAGACGCAAAAAATGAAGAAGGTTGTGGAGATCAATCTTCCAATACCATTGGGTATAATTCGCAACCGAAAGATTAATGCGTGACAACTCTTTTGCAAGATCAAGTGTAAGAAATTTTTGATAATGTTCAAAAGTGCGCTGATAATCCTCCTTCAAAAGATCAAGGATCGTTGCGCATTGCTCCGGTGTCAGCTCCTCGTCTCTGCCCTGCTTGTTCGTCTTTGATTGCTTTCGCAAAGCGGATGGTTCTGGAAGATAGAATTCATTAAGCATCTCGGAATAGCGTCCTGAATACTCGTTCACATTCGCGGTTCTATGACGAATCCACTGGCGAGCTACAAAAATAGGCATTTTACAATGAAACTTAAATTCAACCATTTCAGAAGGCGTTGTGTGAGTGTGTCGCCTTAAATATCGTATAAGCCCTTCTAAATCAGGATTATTTTTTGTCTCTCTGCCGTAGGATACGCTGGCCGCCTGCGCAACTGCTTCATCATTACCCATATAATCCACGAGATACACAAAACCATAATCAAGACATTTGATTGGCCGATTGAGCCATTTTTCTGCTCCTTCGCTTATTGGGCGAAGTGTTTTTTGTTCATCAGCAAAAATACGCTCGAGAATTTCCTTCTTTCTTTCCATTATACAACCTCCGCTTTTTAAAATATTTTAATGAACGGTAGAAATAAAATTATCAAAAAAAATAAAAAAGGGCAAGATCATTCTCTTGCCCTTAAAACACCACCATCAGTGAGATTTTTCTAGTATAGACATAATTTCATCATGAATTTTTTCTACCGAACGATGCGCGTCAATAGTATGCCAATGATGAGTGTCGTCGCGTCGCGCAAGATCCAAAAAACCGTCCCGAACGCGCTGGTGAAACTCTATTTTTTCATTTTCAAATTGATTCTCGTCTCCCTGATTCTTTTTGCGGGAAAGTCCAACTGCGACATCTTGATCAAAAAGGAAAATAAGCCACGGATAAATCCCCTGCCTAACTTCTGCATCAACGGCTTCCATAAACGCGCGCCGTTCAGGAAAAAGTTTTCTCCCATATCCCTGATACGCGAATGTTGAAAATGAAAAACGATCGCAGATGATAATCTCGCCCGTCGTATGTCGCCGTATAATTTCTTGTACATGTTCTCTGCGATCAGCCTCAAAAAGCAAAAACTCGGTCAACGGATCAATGCCGTCAGACGGCTTTTCAAATAAAATAAGGTTTCTAATTTTTTCGGCATACGGGGTTCCGCCAGGCTCTTTGGTAAGCCATACCTTGTGTCCGCGTTTTTGTAGCGCTCCAGCCGCACATCGCGCTTGGGTTGATTTCCCTGAACCCTCGCATCCCTCAAACACAAGAAAGTTTTTAAGGATTTTCATCTATTTCCTCCTTTAAAAAACTATCATCATGCTACACGCGCATAAACAGGATTGCAAATGTAAAAAAATCCCGCATTATAACGCGGGATTCAAACGCCGATCAACAAGCTCTCGTACCTGCATACGAATATTTTCTAATGTTCCTGAATTATCTAATGAAATTAAAATGCTTGCGCAAAGGTTCATATGTTGGGGCTAAGCCTATGCAACGATTAAATGTACGCTCGTAATAATGTTTAGCGACGAGAAGTTTCTGCTGGTCGTTGCAACGCGTTATTTCCCATGCAGCCTCATCACAGAGTAAAACATAAGCCAAAATATCCGCCATATCCTTGAGGAAGTCGTCAGCCGTTTCCGAAGCACTGGCGCGATTTACAGCTAGAATTTGAAACTGCGTATGAATTTTTTCGTTTAATGCCCTTATATTGTCTTTCTCCCTCGCCATTGTGTCTGGAAGTTTTTGAGCAATTTCCATCAACTTGTCCATGAACAGCTGGGTATCTTTCGGAGATGATATAATCACGCACATCAGCTCCAATGCTTGAATCTGCTCTGGTCCTTCCCAAACCTTCGTAACCATAGCGTCTCTGTATTGCCGTGCTGTCGGATATTCCTCGGTATAACCATTGCCTCCCACCAGATTAAGCGCCTTGTCTGCGCACCAAACCGCCTGTTCAGCCGTCTTGAATTTTGCCAGCGCTGTGACAATCCTTGCCCATGGCTTTTTGCTTGTGTCGTGAACAGCCTCATCAAAGCAGTGCGCGGCTTGGAACGCGAGTGCTGATCCCGCCATCCATTCAGTCGTTATATCCACCAGCCGCTTTTGTATCATTGGTCGTTCAATCAAGCGCTTGCCGAAGGGCGCGCGGTGTGATGTCCAGCACAACGATTCTAACAAAGCGCGATGCATGATTCCTGCCGATCCCATTGCGTTGTGAACGCGCGAACAACTCAAGGCTTCCATCATAACTTTCAATCCCTGTCCGGCGGGCACGATTTCGTAGCAGAGTGTTCCATCAAGCGTGACCTCGCCTGTCGGCAGACCGCGCGTTCCCAATTTTTCCTTGAGATGCGTCACATTGTATTCATTTGGCACGCTCCAATCGTCATCAATATGACTGGGCACAAGATATAAACCAAGCCCTTTGCTACCACCGGGTGCGCCATCAGGACGCGCTGTTTTTATAGTCAGAAATTTTTTGAACCCTATAGCACTCGTAAACCAGTTGTGGCCATATAGACGATAATAATCGTAACTGTGTTTAGTCACCGTTGTTATTGTATTACCGATATCGCTACCGCTATGTTTTTCCGTCGCCCAAGTTCCGCCAATAGCCGTTGCGCCATCCGTGCGGAGAAGTTCGGGCAAATATTTTTCACGCAATACTTTTGGCGCGTAGTGCGCTAAAATATAAGCTACGGGGTGCGTCATAGCAAAAGGACAGCCCGTTGATACATCGCTATGAGAGATAAGGTACTGCCCCACAAACGGGAGCATGTGCGATTCCTTTTTTTCAGAAGTAAAACATTTTGCCAGAAGTTCACGGCGATACAGCTCTTGTTGCGCGTCCTTGTAGCGCTCATTCAGATAAACATTACCGCGCCTTTCGTCCGGACGGATAAAGTCAACGACTTCCTGCCTTAGAACCGGCGGATGAATACGATCTGTATATTCAGCTTGTTCATCTAGTTCCGTGCTACAGAATTTTCCAAAATCCTCTAAAAACTTTCCTTCGTTCTGAATAAGAACTGGATTGTACCGCGTTAAAAGCCGTTGCAAATTATAATCAATACTAAAAAAATTGAGACCTCGCGTCCTTTTCGGCAACAAAGAAGAGCAAATATCGCGCTTACTTTCACCAAGCGTGATATCTTTTTTTGCTGTGGTCATAGGTTTTTTCCTCCTATTATAGAAAATTTTTAAAGATCCTATATTTAGATACAACCACCATTTCCGTTAATTATCAAGCGCTGTGGATAAAACAGATTTTTTAGCAATTAATTAATTTCGCTAAGTTTTTGCCACTCCACAAAAGAAAAAACTCGTGCTACAGCACGAGTCCCATTTTTGCTTGTAAAAATTCTTTTACCTGCGCGCGAAGGCTTTCTTCGGTTCCGGAATTATCAATATGGACATCGGCGCTTTTCGCAATTTCGTCAATCTTGCTTTCTGATTCTGCATTATCCTCAGCTAAAAATTCTTCCCATGTTTTTTCGGCATCACCGGGCCGATCAGCCCTCTTTTTCAAACGCTCAAGCCGAATCTCTGCCGGCGCCTCAATAGCAATAAGGTGACTGCTGGGAAGTCCATGAAGCATCACAACATCCTGCGGGCGACGCACGCCATCGAAAAAAATAATTTCGGAATCATCGACTTCTGCAATATGTTTAAGCGCATTGCCAATGACTTCTTCGCCAAACGCACCACGCAATATCGTCGAGATCTTTTGCTGATATGCCCGCTCCCGTGGAAGATGTAATATATCAAGCATCATATTCAAAGGATCGGAAAAGCCATAAAACGATATCTCCACATCTAAACCAACCTCCGCGCGAAGCATCTCGCCAAACCTCCCCTTACCAGCAGCCATTTTCCCAATAATCGCAATATACATTTTTTCCATGCTATTTTTCCTCCTTTTTCTCTATCGGCTCTTTGGTGATTTTCAATCTATATCCAGCTCTATACAATACTCCGCCTGGTCGCGCTAACAAATCAAATAGCCCCTGGAAAAAATCGGCGAAATCAATGTCAAATTGCCGAAACATAACTCCGTGCCTCGCAGTCATCTCTTTAATAATTTCTTTGCCTTTTGCATTTGAATATGCGCCCATATAATTGATTTTTTTCACACCTTCGTGAATTAAGTCCTTTGTACAATCAAGGCATGGCGTAGCAATAATAATCGCTTCAGCGTTCTGAAGATACGGTTTATCCGTGTTGCTTATAGCGTTTTTTTCGCCATGTCGCGTTCGTAAACAATGATTTTCTACCATTAGGTGACCAATATCATCACAGTGAGGATCTTTTGTTACGGAACCGTTGAAACCAATCCCCCGCAATCGTTTGTCCTTAATAATTCCGCACGCAGTACGCAAACGATCACATGTTGCCAAAATTGAATGCAAAATAATTGATCCTAAAAAGACATTAAAACGCATTATATCGCGATTTTCACGCATATGCCCTCCAACGCAACTTGTTTGTTTTATGATTCTTCAATTTTGCTCAAAACTTTATTTCAAGTTACTCAACAAAACATACCAAAAAAAATCTTTTCTGCAAATTAAAAAATGCCCCACTAGTGGGGCATTTTTTGTTATTTCTCTATAGTTATTCCCATTGAACGAGCTGTGCCGGCTATAATCTTTTCCGCTGCTTCAATATCATTTGCGTTCAAATCAATCATTTTTACTTCAGCGATTTTCCGTAAATCCGTTTTTGTAATTTTTCCTACCTTATTTTTATTAGGAACCCCAGAACCCTTCTCTACTCCAGCGGCCTTTCGTAGCATATCAGATGCTGGGGGAGTTTTTAATTTAAAACTATATGTACGATCCTCATAAATAGTAACTTCAACCGGAATAATACTACCGGATTGCTGTTTAGTCGCCTCGTTAAATTTAGAAACAAACTCGCCCAAATTAAGCCCGTGAGGACCAAGAGCTGTTCCGACCGGCGGAGCGGGAGTCGCCGCGCCCGCAGGAATCTGCAATTTTACAATTGTTTTAATTGGTTTTGCCACTGTAAATAGATTTTAGCTGTTAGCTTTTTTCGCTCGAAGGCATTTGTCGGCCTCCGGTGGAAATCCGCCTTCAACGGAAATTTTTAGAAACTCTCTACGCGCTGCTTTTTATATTTTTCTAATCTGTAATGAATCCAATTCAACAGGAGTATCGCGACCGAACATATTTACTAGCACTTTAATCTTTCCACGCTCTTCGTCAACCTCCGAAACTTTGCCGTCGAAATCTTTAAACGGACCGTCGGCAATTTTAATAGCATCTCCTTTCTGAACATCAATTTTGAATTTTGGCTCTTCAACGCCCATTCGCCCCTGGATAGCAGCTATCTCTTCTGGAGAAATTGCCGTCGGGGTGATTCCCGAACCGACAAATCCCGTCACGCGCGGAGTATTGCGCACGACATACCACGAATCATCGGTAACAATCATTTCAACCAAAACATATCCTTGATAAATTTTTTCCTCAATCACACGGCGTTTACCGTTTTTGATTTTTATTTTCTTTTCAACGGGAACCAGAACATTAAAAATCTTGTCCTCCATGCCAAGGGATTCAATGCGCTGTTTTAAATTTCTGGAAACCGCGTCTTCGTACCCGGAATATGTATGAATCGCGTACCAGTTTCTACCAAATTCACCTGTTTGCTTTGCCATATGTGTAGCGTTTTCCGTCAGGAGCAGACATGCGCGCCAGCGGAATGGATTAGTGCGTAGCGTTCGTTATACGCAACGCACTTTTATCTTAAAAATAAAACTTTATCTTAAGCAAAAATTGGAAAAAATAATCTAACCCGCCTAAAAAAACCGCGAGTCCAAGCGAAATCACTACGACGAGAACCGTATCGCGTATAATTCCGTTTCGTGTAGGCCATGTTACCTTCTCCATCTCAACACGCGTTGATCGCGCGTATTCAATGACTTTTTGAAACATATAGAGTGTTTAATTTTTATTGGGTCTGTTGCCAAAAAAATCTAGGCTTTTTTAAAAGCCCTTTCAGGGGCTTTTAAATATAAGAACAGCGTACTCTTATGCGGTTCAAAAGTCAACACATGCGAGTAAAGCTTTTATTTGTTGACTGCAACGCTCTCTAAAACATCCCCTTGTTGTATTGCCCGCACAATATCCATTCCCTTTGTTACTTTTCCAAAAACCGTATGTTTGCCGTACAGATGCAACTGCGCCTGATAGGTTACAATAAAAAACTGACTTCCATTAGTATTCGGACCAGAATTTGCCATTGCGAGCATTCCAACATCAACAGGAAGCGAGACGAGTGAAGAGTCGTATGAATATCCCTGTGCTTCGTATTGTTTGATGGTATTTTCCGGCACGCCAATTGACGCGGGATTTATTTCATCCGCAAATGAATATCCGGGCCCCCCCGTCCCCGCTCGCGAATAATCTGTTTTTGAAAGCGGGTCTCCTCCCTGAACCATAAAATCAGAAATTACACGGTGAAACTTCGTTCCATCATAAAACTTTTCTTTTGCAAGTTTCATAAAATTCTCAACTGTTTTTGGCGCAACTGCCGGATACAAATCAAGTTCAATATCTCCTCGAGATGTCTTTAAAATTATATGATGCGGTTCCAATGTGGTTTTTATGTCAACGGGAGTATTCCCATTTGGAGCATTCACTTCCGTGGGTCGTCCAAAAAGAACATACGCGCCGATTGCGACAATGATTAAACTAATAATAATGGTTATATTTTTCATATTTTAATTATATTTTTCCGTTTAAGCTTAAAAATCGCGGAAATTGAAATGCCGATGGACAAAGACGCTTCAGCGGACACAGATCGCATCGAGGATCCCGGGCTCTGCATACGGCCCTCCCGTGTTCAATGATGCGATATGTTAACTTAAACCATTCCTTTTTCGGAAAAAGTCCCATCAAATCTTGCTCAATTTTTTCAGGACTATCTTCGTGTGTCAGGTAAAATCGCTTAGAAATTCTATGTACATGCGTGTCTACAGCAATACCCTCTATAATACCATACGCATTTCCTAAAACAATGTTTGCGGTTTTTCGCGCGACTCCCGGGATTTCAAGTATTTCTTTCATTGTTTTTGGAATTTTACCTCCAAACTTTCTCCGTATCATACGAGCCGCGCCAAGAATGTTTTTTGTTTTTGAATGGAAAAATCCCGTCTGATAAATATCTTTTTCAAATTCACGAAAGTCAACGCGAAGATAGTCCTTCAATGTATGATATTTCTTAAAAAGCTTTGCCGTAACCTCATTTACCTTTTTATCGGTGCACTGGGCAGAAAGAATAACCGCGACCAATAGCTCCCACTTATTAGAATATCGCAAAGCCATCCGCGCCCGCGGATACGCGCGCTTCAAAACACCAAGAATTTTTTTGGCGCGTTTTTGCTTTTGTTCCACAGTTTCATTTTTAAATACATCTTTTGTCATTTGTTTTTTTATCATACGCGCCAACCATACCCGCGCCCATCGTCCAACGCCTCAGTGTATCGGGGTATTACTGAAATGCATATTAAAAATTGAATAAACAGCCCAAAGGCTTAGCAAAAACTCAACGAAAATCTATCATTCAAACTGAAATGTTTTTACAAGCAATGGATACGCCGGATCAACTCTTTCATCGTAATTCTGCCAAACAATAAAAACCTGCCCGGAACTGGAAAAAACCGTTTCAACGAGCTTCGCCCCCGCGCGTCCATCTGCGAGACGAGAAACGATTTGTTTTGCAAAAATCGCGTCTCCGACAGTGATATTTCGTTCAGTCAATATTTGAATGCCCTTTCGTTCTTTCACAGCAGTACTATAACTCACGCGATTACCCTTTTCAATAAAAATAATCGGCGATCTCTTTATGTGAGACGGCGTTTCGTGTTCACGCGCGAAATATACACCCACAGAATCATCGCCTCTCTCTTGCCAAACACGGTATTGAAATGGATAAAAAACGCTAAAACGATACTCGTCATTGATATATTTTTCTCTTCCGACTCCTACATCGCCACCAAGAAATTGATAAAAAACATCCTCACCATAAACATAAAAAAACGCGATTCCACACAGCAAAAAAATGAGAAAAACGATAAAAAAATGTTTTTTCCATTCATACTCATTAAAACGGATCATGCGTTCAAAAACTCTAATTCCCAATGTCTAATTCTTAATTTTTGCAATTATTAACACGAGCCTACTCTAATTCAGAGAAAAACTCTAATTTCTTTTTCATATACTCACGCCTGGATAAACCCAAGCAAGACAATTTTAGCTCTTCGTACGCTTTCTGCAGATTTTTATCCTCAATTAGACGCTCGTGATTCTTAATGTGCTGAAGACTCTTCCCCACCAAGACATTCGTCAGAAACATTTCAACAACGAAACCGCCTCTCCTAAACTCCCAGCGAAGCTTATGACTCTTTTCATCAATTTTGATTGGTTCACCGTATAAGCCTCGTAATACTTTGCCATTTGAGCCATACTCACTCGCATCAATAACCCCGAGATCAATATCATTCTCTCCCGCTATACCAAGCGCAGACGAACCAAAATAGATGACGCGCGCATCGGGAAGCGCCTCATGCAATTCGGCCTTGATTTTTTGTGCGGTTGCTTGAGCAACGGGATCAAACGCAACAATGTGCGCCAATTCGGTATCTGATATTGTTTGTAAATATTTAAGATTATCTTCTGTAAGCATTGGGGTAAACTTAAGCGTGTGAAATGAGCGACTTCAATATGTCAATATTCTTTTTATCTGGACCCATACCGTCAAATCCGGGCACCTCGAGAATCCACGCAGGGACAGCGAGACACGGTTCGCACAATAAATTTTTAAACGCGCTCAATCCCAAATATCCTTCCCCAATGTTTTCATGCCGATCGTAATGAGAATTAAACGGGGACTTTGAATCGTTAATATGAAGCGCGACGAGTTTTTTAATGCCGATATATTTTTTAATGTCAGAAACAAGCGCGGTAATATTTTTTGCCGTATATGATTCAATGATTCCGGCTTCAAATGCGTGCGCGGTGTCAAAACACATCTTCACGCGCTGATCACCAACGCGCTGAATAATTGTGCCAATTTCTTTGATGGACGATCCGATTTTTTGTCCGCCTCCGGCGCTATTTTCAATAACAAGAAACGCATCTCCATCTACACTCCCCATAATCCGCTCAATAGCACCGACGACAATCGTCAGCGCTTCGTTTTTCGGTGTCTCTTTACCGCTACCAATATGAAAAATAAGCCCATGAACGCCAATGTCATTCGCCTGTTTTAACTGCGCCCGCAATGATAATTCCGATTTTTTTCTTAAAAGCTCGTCTGGACTGGCAAGGTTCACGAGATAATTCGCATGTATAAAAAGTGGAAAAACGCCATATTCTTTTGCAGTATTTTTAAATTCTTCAATGTCATTTTTCCTGTGCTGTTGCACCGCCCACGATCGTGGCGAAGAACCAAAAAATTGGATCGTATTTGCTCCGATTTCTTTTGCTCGCAGTATTCCGTTTTTCAAACCGCCCGCAACCGAGACATGTCCTCCGATACGCGGTTTTGGTGTTGACGCATTCATAACAACTTTTTCTTACTAACGCTCTGCGATATTTTTATACTATAGTAACCCGTCCATGCGACAAATTTTTTTGACTACTCCGCATAACTTTGTTTTAATTGATGCAATAATTGTTCTTTTTAGGAGGTATATATGGTTGCAAAAATCTTATTCAATCATTCGCGCGGTCTATGCGGAAAACCCGATATTCCAAACAATACATCTTTTGAAATAGCTCGAGCCAATCCGCCTCATTGCCAGTGTTGCGGAGCAACGATGCGCGTTATTGACTCTTTAAGTCTTAGCTTTCAGCAACTTGGAATGTATGAGGTTGTTTGCCCGACCTGTTAGATAGCCTAGCGCTATCTTTTTTTTATCTCCAGTAGCATTTCTTATATTTCATCCTCTGCTCGATTTGTCACGCGTATAAATTGCCCCCTCTTCGTGTTCATTCTCTCATCCGCCGTTTTAAATCTTCAATCATCAAAATTTCTTCCGGATCAACATGATGCATTTCTGCGCAATACAAGGCGACCAAATCAGCAAGAAGCAACGAAGAAAACATCGTCTGAAAGCGCGTCCCTTTTTGCATCAATATAATCTCAACCCGATGTTTGTTTTTTTCTAAAATATTTTTAGTAATTTCCATTCTTCGCGCAATGGACGAATGATCCTCCGCGTCTTTTAAGATAATAAAATAAAATTTTTCCGAAAGTTTCTGTGTCCCGACGGCGGATTCAAAACCGATCATTTCATTGTGATTAAGTTCCGGAAAAACATTGTAAAACGCAGGAATCTTTGAACCCTCATTCAGCTTTATTTTCCAGATTTGTGCAATCGCGCGATTACGCGCTGACGCATATATAACCGGAATCCTGTCTTTTATTTTTTCCGCAAGTTCTTTGCCTACGCGCTCAACAGTTTCAAGCGACAATAAAACAGCAAGAGAAGAAATTTCTTTAAGCTCGCGCTCCTCGCCTAATGCTTTCAAAATCGCCTTCACACCAAACCCAAGCGACATTCGTGGTTGAATGTTCGTCTGTGGCATTTGAATATACGGAGTACCGTCGCGCCGTGCGTACTCCAAAAGCAATCCACCTGTAGAAATAACCAATAACGGAATATGCAAATTCTGCGCAATCATATACCCGTCCAAAACTTCCTCAGTATTCCCCGAATATGAGCTTGCGATGATAAGCGTGTTCTCTCTTTCTGTCTCTGAAATATGCGGAAGTCCGTAGTCGCTCCATACGCGTAGCTTCAATTCCGGCTTCCACGCCTTCACAATGTCAGCAGCAAGGTGCGATCCGCCCATGCCGATAACAATGACTCGTTCTTGATGTCTAAAATTCTCCGCGTTCTCAATGACGGGATCCCATAAAAACTGCTGAGAAAATTTTTCTATTGATTCGCGCACCTTACACGGCTGTTAGCTGTTAGCTGATAGCTTGTAGGGACTAAGTCCTTTAAAGCTTCCGCCATAGGCGAATCCGCCTATGGCGGAAAAAGCTAAAAGCTATAGGCTTTTCTTAAAACTCCTTCCCTCCTCCGCTCGTCATAACTCGTTCTGGGCCTCTGTTTTTATACCGTTTAATAAAATCTTTAATGCGAACGGTATCAAGCGTTCCGTTTTCAATATTAAATGAATCAAGATGTGTCCATGCCATAAGCGCGATATCTTCGGTATTTGCTTCGCGAGGCGTTACAACCACCTTTGAACCTGCAATTTTTTTAAGCCGTTTTTTAACATCGTCAGAAATACTCGGTTTATAGCTTATCCAAATATCTCCGTGCTCAAGATTATGCACGAGATGCTCATCGGGAATCGCGCGTTCATAAAAACGATCCATGGCCCATTCAACATAATGTGGGCCGGAAGTCGGGGGATTGGAATTATACGGATCGTGCGATGCCCCGTCAGCAATGTGATCTCTCCCTTGATCGGGATATGTTTTACTGTAATCAGGTCCTTTCACGGCTAAACTCATAACCAACCAACCAATGCCAACGAGAATAAAAATACCGGCAAAAATAAAAATGATTTTTTTCTTCCACCCTCCACGCACGGGAGAATTTTCTGATAATCGTTCTTTTGTTTTTTCCTCTCGTTTTTGTTCGTATAGTTGTTGATTCATATTGTGATTATATCACGCAAAATAAGTCTCATCAAATCAGCTCGGCAACGGGTACACGCTACACACGCGAGGATTGCAACGCTTAAGATGGCGTGAGTGTTTTTCTGTTTTGCGTTTAAATTAATCTTGGTGTACATTCAAAAAATAGCCCTTTCACAACAAGGCACGCATGAATAATAATACAAAAACCAACAAACAGCTTCTATGGGAAAAAAGCGTTGCGATTTTTTTTCGTGCAAATATCTTGCCAAAAATTTCAGAAGCACTCGGCCGTGAAAGCCTGCGTTTGCGGGGCGATATTGACGCTTTTAAAGAGTCGCTTTATCGTTTTATCCAATGGCATATTGATGAAATTGTGCTTTTTGCTGGAACATCGGGATTCCATCGATTGCCCCGACACCTACAAACCTATTGTTTTATGAATATGGTATACGAGATGAATCGAGCGCTCCCGAACGATTATCCGATTCGTTTTGTACGCATTCTTATACGATCAGAAACGAATCTGTGGACGCTTGGGACCATTGAAACGCAAACACCCCAAACGCGAGATCTTTTTAAAGGAAAACTTCTTGTGCATACGCATATTTTTAAAAATATGGCTGATTTTAAAAAACAAAAACGAAGCGAAATAACGATTTCTCGCATAACACTCGCCTATCCTCCGCGTGATTATATGATTCCATAAACCGCTTAGAAAAATTCAAGGGCGGTTTTATTTTACGCGGTATGTGTATTACAAAAAAGCTTATCTATAACAGAGTTCTTTGGGGTAAAGTCGCGAGGTATCCAAAATATGACTAGGAACTCGCTTTTCGCCTCCTCGGCGAAACACTGGGAAACGCTTCTTGTCCGCCAAAGGCGGAGAAAGTTTCCCGTCAAAGCTTCCCCAAAACTTTGACCTCGTTCAATCGCGCATTCGTGTTATGCATTTTACTTACCAATCTTAGTATTTCGTCACATTCGCGTTGGTGCGCTCAGTATTTCATCGTCTTCACTTCTCAATCGCTCACTCGGAAGCGTACACTACTGTGCCCGTTTCCCGATCTTCACTCGGTAATAAAGAGTACTTTATCAGAAAACAAAAACCGCCCCGCAAACGCGGGACGATTTTTTAAAGACTGAGTTTAGCCGTTGTACTGACCTCGCCCATATCCTCCACCTCCACCTCCTCCATATCCTCCTCGATCACCTCCTCCGCCGAATGAACGGCGCGGTGGACGGGATTCCATTGGACGAGCCTCGTTAACAACCAATGTGCGACCATCGAGCTCTTTTCCATTCAACATCTCGACAGCGTTCTTGGCTTCCTCCTCTGTAGACATTTCTACAAAGCCGAAACCTTTTGAACGACCAGACATCTTGTCAACGATGACATTTGCGGTCTCAACGGTACCTGCTTGAGAAAACGCTTCTCGCAAAGAATCATCAGTGGTTCCATACGACAAGCTACCAACATATAATCTCTTGCCCATAATAAAGAGTACTTTTTTCCCGTCGCTTGCTCGGAAGCGTACACTACTGTGCCCGCTTCCCGATCTTCGCTCGGTAATAAAAACAAAAATACTTAATGTTATTAAACGACCTCATTCTCTCTGCAGTCCTGCCTCATGAAAACATGAAAAAAACCACGAGAAAACTAATATTTTTAGATGCTAGCATAAAAGCAGAAAAAATGCAAGTGCAGACACAATACATGCATTTTTTATGATGCTACTTATTTTTGGCATTCCTCCGATTTATTAATTTTAAAATAAGCGCTATAGGCAGGCTTAAAAACGCGATGATTCGAAACGCATTACTTGTCCACCGAAATGTTCCAAGTGTAATAACATTAAAAACAACCGAAACGATAAAGCCAGCTAAGCTAAGAACAAAAATAATTATTCCCCATACCATAAGCCTATTTCCTATGACCCTCCTAGACTAAAACTTTCGGACGGGCATAGCGCTTCTATTATTTTTTATCCATTAATTTTTGATGCTCTTCCGTACTCAAATTTCCACACTTTTTATATTTTTTTCCCGATCCGCATGGACATAGGTCGTTACGACCAACTTCTTTATCGCCACCAGATAAAGAAACGCTCGGCGAACCAATGTTAATGGTTTGCGTCAGAATCGGTTGATGTGTGTGAACTTGTGTTTGCTGAATGCCAATGCGAAATACCGCGGCAACCACGGCTGATTTTATAGCGCCTTGTAAATCGCGAAAGAGTCGTATGCCTTCGTTTTTATATTCCACCAAAGGATCTCGCTGACCGTACGCGCGAAGCCGCACCGAATCACGCAAGTGATCCATTGTATCAAGATGATCCATCCACAGCATATCTATGGCTTGGAGCATATAAGCTTTTTCCAGATTGCGTAGAGCTTCAGGCCCAATTTTTTGAAGCTTTGCTTCATGCGCGTTTTTTAACGCATCAAAAAGATGTGTTTTTATCTCTGCGCGCACAATATCATTCGTTGTCCCATCTGAAAGAAATTTTTGCATCTCGCTCGCTATCACCCCCTTATCCGTTTGCAAAAGTGGTTCAAATATCTCGCCCAATCGGTCAATCGCTTCACCTGATATCTGTTCCGCAGTATGCATATCAATTACGCGCGATACTTCCGCAAATGTCATATCGTAAATTTGCTGGCGGAGCTTTTCTTCATCGTCGTGCAGTAAAATATCACGGCGCATTTTATAAATCGCTTCGCGCTGGCGATTCATAACATCGTCATACTCAAGGATGTGTTTACGAGAATCAAAATTAAAACCTTCAATCTTCTCCTGAGCGGACTCTATCGTTTTGGTAACCATTGAGTGCTCCAAGGGCATTGTCTCTGGAAAATCAAACATCGTCATCAAATTCTTGATTCGTTCACCACCAAATACACGCATGAGCTCGTCTTCAAGCGAAGCAAAAAACTGCGAAGAGCCGGGATCCCCCTGACGGCCCGCCCGTCCCCGAAGCTGATTATCAATTCTCCGCGCTTCGTGTCGCTCGGTGCCAATAACATGAAGTCCACCAACACTCTTTACCGCTTCGGCGTCTTCTTTATTCGGTGGATTTCCACCCAAAATAATATCAACACCGCGACCTGCCATATTGGTAGCAATAGTAACAGCACCCAGACGCCCCGCCTGCGCGATAATCTCCGCCTCTTTTTCGTGATTTTTTGCGTTTAAAATTTCGTGCTGTACTCCGGCAACCCGCAAAAGCCCAGAAAGTCTTTCGTTTTTTTCAATAGAAACGGTGCCAACAAGCACCGGCTGACCAATCTCGTGGCGTTTTTTGATTTCCTCAACCGTTGTAAGAAATTTTCCATTTTCAGTTTTAAAAACAAGATCATGGAAATCCTCGCGACAATTTTTGCGGTGCGTGGGGACTGAAATAACATCAATGGTATAGACTTTATGAAATTCTTCCGCGCTTGATTGTGCCGTGCCAGTCATACCAGAAAGCTTCTCATACAAACGAAAATAATTCTGAAATGTAATAGTTGCAAGTGTCCGCGATTCCTGATTGACGAGAACCCCTTCTTTCGCTTCAACCGCCTGATGTAAACCGTCTGACCATCGTCTCCCCGGCATCATACGGCCGGTAAATTCGTCTACAATAACAACCTCGCCATCGCGAACGACATAATCCTTATCGCGATGAAACAACGCCTCTGCGCGAAGAGACTGTTCAAGATGATGAACGAAGCGAACGCCTTTTTCCTCATAGATATTGGAAACGCCAAGCATCCCCTCAACCTTATCAATTCCTTCTTCGGTAATGGTAACGGCGCGAAACTTACGATCAATCTTGTAATCAATACCTTCTTTAAGATTTGGAGTTATTGCGGCAAATGTCTTGTACAGATCGGGGGACTCGGCGTCGGGAGCGGAAATAATCAGCGGTGTTCGCGCCTCGTCAATTAAAATTGAATCAACCTCATCAACGATCGCAAAATTATGCCCACGCTGTACCATGTCTTCCGCGCGATACACCATGTTATCGCGTAAATAATCAAATCCCAATTCATTATTCGTGCAATAGGTGATATCAGCGGCGTACGCTTCACGCCGTGAAACGGGACGCAAGAATTCTTCAACAATATAAAACCCGCCTTTTACATCGCGCTCTTTGTCTTCGGCACCACCTTCTTTTTCGTTCTTGTATAACGGATCATACCGATAACTTTTTTCATGATTAATACATCCGACCGAAAGCCCGAGCGAATGATGAACCTGCCCCATCCACACGGCATCGCGCCGAGCCAAATAATCATTAACGGTAACGACATGCACGCCCCTCCCAGTAAGCGCATTGAGATACGACGGAAGCGTTGCCACAAGCGTCTTTCCCTCGCCCGTGCGCATCTCGGCAATAGCGCCTTTATGAAGAACGATCCCGCCCATAAGCTGGACATCAAAATGTCTCTGTCCCAAGGTGCGACGGGCGGTTTCACGAACTAATGCGTACGCATCAGGGAGAACGCCATCAAGTGACTCACCTCCGCCAATTCGCTCTTTAAGCGCCTGAGTCTGCGCCTTTAATTCGTCATTTGACATTCGTTCAATATCTTTTTCGCGCGCGTTGATATTGGCCACGATCGGCTCGAGGGTTTTAATATAACGCTGATTGGCATCTCCGAAGATTTTTTTGATAAACGACATAAGTAAATGAGATACTATAGAAACCTCACCAAGAAATAATCATACTCGAAATATATAAAAAAAGAAGCCCCCATGTTTCCACGAGGGCGGTTTGCGCTAACGCGCTTTTATTGCGGCTAGTGAGGAGCGAAATGGAAAAGCGCTCTTTTACATTTCGTCCGAGCGAAGACGCAAAATTGTACCTAGTTATATTTTACTTTGTTTTGCTTAAATCCAAAAACTCAACCGACCAGAATTCAATCTATTCCTGAACCGTACTTTTGCCAGGCGGAAGCGAAGAAACTGCTAAAAAATAAGCGAAGGACGAAACCGCGGGAAAAAACAAATAATCAATCACTCTGAATAAAAAAAGTCCGTCAACCTTTCCTATTAGTTCGTTTAAAATAAACAAAAAAGTTCCGACGCAACCAACGCACAGAAGAAAAAGTCTAACCATGGGCGCGTCAAAAATCATAAAAGCATTTCCTTCGGCCTGCCCAAGCTCTTTTCCAAGCAATACTCGTTCCTCCGCTTTTGTACAAAAATATGTTAAGCGAATAAACCACAGTCCAAAAAATCCATTAACAAAAAAACTCAAAACATCTGAACTGTACCCAAGAACCGGAATCCAGTAATTGCCAACCTGAACAAGGCTACTAATAACAATCAGAACGAAACAGGTCTGCGCCAAAGAATAGTTCGTCCTGTTGGTCACGCGCTGGAACTTGTTAGTTATACGAGTAAAAAAACCAATAATTCTATCGTCAAATGCGCAGAACCACTCTCTCATAATTTCCTCTTTGTATTTTTTGTTATTAAAAATCTACTTTAGAGAATAGTATAAAATATAAATCTGTCAATGCATTTTGGAATAGAATTGAATATATAAAAATCGGAGGGGGAAACTCCGATTATTTAACAAACTAAATTTTTCAATCGCTATTTTTTAAGCTGTTCCAACGCATATTTTTCAGCGTATTCAATAGGAAGCTCGTCGGCTTCTTTTGCCCTACACAAAAGATTCATAACCCCCTCATACATAAGCGAAACGCGCGTGCGAATCATTTTTTCATCCTCATTTTCATATGCAACAGCAATAAGACCGCCCGCGTTTGCAACAAAATCAGGAACATACAACTTTCCTCGGGCAAGGAGATTTAGAGCGTCTCCTTTTCTCGCGAGCTGATTGTTTGCGGAACCACAAACAATGCGACATCTAATATCAAGTTTTGGAATCGTGGAATCATTAAGAATGCCTCCGCCGGCGCATGGAACAAAGACGTTACACGCGTATTCATAACAATCCGGATCCACAATCCACGAGCGATCTTCGGGCATACCAACCGCCGAAAACGCTTCACGCACGGCCCGTTTATCTTTTGTGTCGGAGCCAATCACCATGCATCCTTTTTCAGAAAGCATTTTGGAAACAGAAAGCCCAACATGACCAGCGCATCCTTGCACAAAATAAACTCGCTTGCCTTCTTCCAGCGCTTCTCCGCATACAAAGCGAACAGAGGCTTCAATCGCACGAACAACGCCATATGCGGTCATGGATGATGTAAAATCATAATCAATATTCGTTCGCGTCCGAAGACCTCGTACATAGGGCGTTTTTTCCCGAATAAACTCAAGATCATAATGCGTCGTACCCATATCATTGGCTGTAATATATCGCCCACCAAGTGAGTTAATACACTCACCGACCCAATTGAAAATATCGCGACGATTCAGCTTCGCCAGCTCGTGATCCCCGTAAAGAACGGCCTTTGCTCCGCCTAAACGAATTCCAGCAAACGCCGCTTTCATACTCATCGCGCGTGAAAGACAGAGCGCATCCTCAAGTGCTGCAGTTTTTGACGAATGCAATAATGGCGCATGTCGAATCCCGCCAAGTCCAGGCCCTAAACGAGTGCTGTGAATTGCAATAAATAACGAAAGATCGGCACGAGGATGCGTATACTCATAGACCGCTTCGTGATTATCGTAATTCGGAAACTGTTTAAGTTCCGTTGGGGAATAAATACGCTGTACAGCAATTCCGCACTTCATTTGAATCCTCCTTTTGTTTTAGATCCATCACACAATAATTTTGAAAAGAACGCCATACACAACCTATTTATATAAACAGAACTAAAAAATCCGTTTTTTGTCAAGAAAAAACGGTCTTGTCATTGGCAACAGAATACAACAATCACCGCGTGATAACGCCAATGATTGCACTTCTATAGCCTTCTTTATTAAGAGCGGGGGGCTTTATTGCACTGACAAGTAGTAGAAAGCGCGAGATTACCGGTGGTGTCGGCGTTTTCTCGCAATTGAGCTATAGAGAAGCGCCTTTTCAAGTGATGCTTTTACATCCGCGATTTCAGCATTGCTCAGGTGCTCATGCATCAGTTTTTCTGCTTTTTGTTTTGCGTTTTCCGCCTGCGCTTCATCAATCTCTTCAACGCGTATAGCTGAATCAACAAGAATAACAACCTTCTCGGGCGTCACTTCAAGAATTCCGCCTGTGGACGCGAGTACCTGCTCGCGTCCATCTTTTTTCACAATAATCTCTCCCGGCTTCACGATGCCGATATAAGGAATATGATGCGGGAGAACTGCGATATCGCCATCTAAAGTCCTCAAAAGAATTGACTCAAATGAATCTTTTAAAACAATTTTTTCTTGCGATATGATTTCCAATGGAAATTCCATACATTATTATTTTACTTCTTCTATCCCGCCAACCATATAAAACGCACCCTCCGACTTTTCATCGTGCTTTCCTTCAAAAATTTCTTTAAATCCTCTAATCGTGTCTTTTAATGGAACATATTTTCCGGCGCGTCCCGTAAACGCTTCTGCAACTGAAAACGGCTGAGAAAGAAACTTCTGAATCTTTCGTGCCCGAGATACCGTAAGCTTATCATTGTCCGAAAGCTCATCCATTCCTAAAATTGCGATTATATCCTGAAGCTCTTTGTAGCGTTGGAGGGTTTTCTGCACTCCGCGTGCAACATCATAATGCTCACGCCCAATGATTCGCGGATCAAGAACAGACGAGAAAGAATCTAATGGATCAATTGCGGGGTAAATGCCGAGTTCTGAGAGAGGGCGGGAGAGAACAATTGTTGAATCTAAATGCCCGAATGTCGTCGCCGGAGCCGGATCAGTGAGATCATCAGCGGGAACATATACTGCCTGTACGGATGTAATTGATCCCTTGTTTGTTGAAGTGATGCGTTCTTGAAGCTCCCCTAAATCAGACGCAAGCGTAGGCTGGTATCCTACCGCCGATGGCATACGCCCCAAGAGTGTTGAGACTTCTGAACCAGCTTGAGTAAAACGGAATATATTATCAATAAAAAGAAGAACATCTTGCCTTGATTCGTCACGGAAATATTCTGCCATAGTGAGTCCAGAAAGTGCGGCACGCGCCCGAACTCCTGGCGACTCATTCATCTGCCCAAACACAAGCGCCGTCTTATCAAGAACGCCTGACTGTTTCATTTCTTGATATAGATCACTTCCTTCACGCGTTCGTTCACCAACTCCAGCAAATACTGAGTATCCGCTGTGTTTGGTCGCTATGTTATGAATGAGCTCCATAATAAGAACTGTTTTGCCAACTCCAGCGCCTCCAAAAAGCCCAATCTTCCCCCCTTTTGAAAATGGAGCGATGAGGTCAATAGCCTTGAGTCCTGTTTCAAAAATCTCCGTTTCCGTTTTTTGATCGCTAAATTTCGGAGCAGACCTATGAATCGGCCACTTTGTTTTTGTCTCAACAAAACCCATACCATCAATAGGCTGTCCCAAAACATCAAACATTCGTCCTAGAACTTCCGTTCCGACGGGAACGCTCACCCCAGCTCCTGTATCCGTAATTTTAGTTCCGCGTTTTAAACCGTCTGTTGATCCTAGTGCGATAGCCCTCACACGGTTTCCTCCAATATGCTGAGCGGTTTCAAAAACGAGCATTCCTAAATCCGTCTTTACTTCAAGCGCGTTAAAAAGACTCGGAATATTTTTCGGGAATTCTGCATCAATAACCGACCCAATGATTGAAACTATTGTTCCTGTATTTGTGTCCATTTATTTATAATTTATACATACGCACCCGCGTTGATTTCAGCAATTTCGCGGGTAATATTTTCCTGACGCGCCTGATTATATGTAAGCGATAAGTCATCCAAGAGCGCTCCCGCATTTTCAGTAGCGCTATGCATTGCAATCATTCGCGCCGAGTGCTCCGATGCGTTTGATTCAAGAAGTCCCTGGAAAATTTCAATTTCAACGAGGTTCCGAATAATCGTCCCGAGCACCTCCTCGGGGCTTGGCTCAATTAAGTACAAATATTTTTTTGGCTCACTTTTCTGTTCCAAAATAATATTCCCACCTTCTTTCATACCATCTTCTGAAAATGGAAAGAGTGTTTTTACGGCTGGTTCCTGCGATGCCATTGATACAAAATTGCTGTATATGAGAAATACCTCGCGATACCCCTTCGCTTCGTATCCGTCAATTGCGATCTTCGCCAGGTGCCGAATGTCGTAGAGCTTCGGCTTCCAATCCAATTTTGTCGCAGTCGCTTTTATAGTAAATCCCCGTTTTCTGAAATATTCCTGTCCGCGTTTTCCAATCGTTATAACATCAATACTTTCTTTTGAATACCGAGAAAAAACGCTCATCGCTTTACGAAGAATGTTCGTCGTCAAACTTCCGCAGAGCCCGCGATCAGGGGTGATGACAACCACAAGAATCTTTCCCTCATTATGGATTGAAAGAAGTGGGTGTGATTTCGTTTCCGCATACTTCATAATATGAGAAAGAAGTGCCCACGCGCGCGTTGCGTACGGTCTTGTTCCTGTAGCGTCCAATTCGGCCCTTCGCATTTTTGTGACCGCGACAAGCTCCATCGCTCGTGTAATTTGGCGCGTCGTCTTCACTGATTTTATCCGTCGTTTAATTTCGCGAATTTTTGCCATATCAAAAAATTTTTTTAAACTGATCAATTTCTGCCGTAAGGCGTGCCTGCAGATCGTCCGAGAGTTTCTCCCCTATCAAAAGTTCCAAAATAATTTCTTTTTTCTCCGCTTCCATAAATTGGAGAAGTTTCCCCATAAACACATTGATTTGTAGGACTTCAATATCGTCGGTGAGTCCTTGTGTGACCGAAAATATCGCGATTATCTGGCGCGCGAGATTCTGTGGCTCATATTGGTCCTGCTTTAGAATTTCGGTCATCCGTTTTCCCCGTTCCAATTGCTTTTTCGTGCTTTCATCAAGATCGCCTTCAAACTGTGCGAAAGCAGCAAGTTCGCGATATTGGGCTAGATCTAAGCGAAGCTTTCCGGCGAATTGTTTCATTGCTTTTGTCTGCGCCGATGAACCGACGCGGGAAACCGAAAGCCCAACATTGACGGCCGGTCTGAAGCCAGAATAAAAAAGATCTGTATCCAAATAAATTTGCCCATCGGTAATTGAAATAATATTTGTCGGAATGTACGCCGAGACATCTCCTGATTGCGTTTCAACAATAGGAAGCGATGTAATTGATCCTCCTCCAAATTCCGGAAGTCTCCGTAAAGAACGCTCAAGAAGACGCGAGTGAAGATAAAAAACATCTCCAGGGTATGCCTCCCGTCCTGGCGGACGCCTCAAGAGAAGAGAAATCTCCCGATACGCCCAGGCGTGCTTTGAAAGATCGTCATACACAATAAGCACGTCTTTTCCATTGTCCATAAAATATTCTCCTATGGCAGTCGCGCTAAACGGAGCGATGTATTGGAGTGACGCGACCGTAGACGCTGGTGCGTTGACGACAATCGTGTACTCCATCGCTCCACGCTTATGTAATTCCGATATGATGCGCGCGGTCTTTGATTCTTTTTGTCCAATCGCGCAGTAAATGCAAATGACCCCCTTTCCTTTTTGATTAATAATTGTATCAATGGCGATAGCCGTTTTTCCGGTTTGCCGATCGCCGATGATAAGTTCGCGCTGTCCGCGACCAATTGGAATCATTGCGTCAATCGCTTTCACTCCGGTTTCTAAAGAAACGGAAATTGTTTTTCGCGTAATAACGCCCGGCGCGATTTTTTCAATTGGGTATCGCTTTGAAAGATTTGGGGTCTCCTTTCCGTCAACCGGCTTGCCTAACGCGTCCACGACACGCGAAAGAAGCGCTTCTCCGACTGGAACGCTTATAATTTGTCCCGTCGTCTTGACTGTATCGCCCTCCCTCACATGGTTGTAATTACCAAGAAGCACGGCGCTAACAACATCTTCCTCAAGGTTTAACACGACACCAAAAAGACCCATCGGAAACTCAAGCATCTCCGAAAGAAAGCATTGTGAAAGGCCAGAAATCCTTGCGATACCGTCTTTTAATTCAATGATGACGCCGGTGTTTTCAATTTTTGGTGCGATATTGAGATTCTCTATCTCGCGACGCAACGATTCTATAATTCGTTTTGAGTCTTCCATAGATTATTTTTGGGCGTTCCGTAATTTTTCGAGAGACCCTTTGATAGTCCCATCAAATAGGAAATCGTTGTAGATGATTTTCACTCCGCCGATAAGAGTTTTATCAACTAAAAAATCAATAATTTCGGACGCATATTCTTTGGCATTTTTTTTAAAAAATTCTACCGCGTGTTCTTTCGCGGTGAGCGTAAGCGGGTGAGCAGAGATAATGAGCGGATTCTTTTTTGCGGAAAAACGCAAAGAAAGCGCCCACATAATCTTCGGCAGAAGATACAGCTCTTTCTTTTTTTTTAAAACTTCAACAAGGCCCTTAACGCATACCGAAACGCGAAAATCATCTTCTTTTATGATCGCACTACACGCCTTTGCGTAGAGCTCCGCTTTATTTCCGTTTATAGACATTATTTTATTCCCGTTAATGATCGGCGCGTATAGTCGCTGTCCTTTTGTTCGTCGACTTTCTCTCGTAAAACTTTTTCTGTAAGGAGGCCGATGACAGCCCCCATCTCCCGCTTCACATCTTCGGTGAGTTGGCGTTTTTCTTCTTCCGCGCGTGCTTCTGCGTAACGAATAAGATCGCGCCCCCTCTCTTCGGCCTCCTTGATAATACCCGCCTTCATTTTCTCGCCCGCATTTATCGCACGCTCAATCATAGCGCGTGCTTCAGCTTTTGCAATTTTCATATCTTCTTTTTTCACTTCTTCAAAACGATTTTTTTCTATCTCAACGCTCTGTGCGTCTGCAATCCCTTTTTCAATGAGATCACGTCTTTTCCGAAGTATTTCTATCAGTGGCGCGTATAAAAAACGCTTCAAGAGAAAAAGAAGAATAAAAAAATTTACAAGCTGAGAAAGAAAATAGGGCCATTGAATGCCCAGGTTTTTGAATATCTCCATTTACTTACTTAAAAAAGATGAGGAGCGCGATGACGAGAGCGTAAATTGCGAGCGCTTCGGTAAACGCAATGCCCAAAATCATCGTAGTGTTTATTTTACTTGATGCTTCGGGGTTCCGGCCCAACGCCTCAATTGCTTTTCCAACGAGAATTCCAATGCCAATGCCAGGACCGATCGTTCCTAATCCGATTGCTAATGCCGTTCCGATGAATTTTGCTTCTTCCATAATGCACATGCGAAATTTTCCGAATACATATATGCGCCCCCATCAAAACCGAGGCTCAAAAAAATCCGGACAATCCGTTACCACAATTTATAAGTAATTATTATTAGTTATTTAGTATACAGGATTTACTTTTAAAATCAAAAAAGAAAATTGAATTAATGCCCTTCTGATACGGTCATTGCCATCTTGATGAATACGGTCGTGAGAAGCGAAAACACAAACGCCTGAATAAATCCGATAAAAACTTCAAGTGCTATAAACGGCAAGGGAAGGATATAAGGAATAAGAAACGCCATAACGATAAGCAAAACCTCGCCCGCGAAAACACTCCCAAAAAGCCGAAACGAAAATGAGATAAGCTTTGTTATCTCGGAAATAAGCTCAAGGAGCCCAACGATAAAACCCATAAAACTCCGAAATGAAATGAATTTTTTCGCGTATCCGAAAAATCCAAGGGCGGCGATGCCCGCGGTCTGGATTGAAAAAACTGAAATGACAGCGAGGGCAATCGTTGTGTTTAGATCCGCATTCGTACTACGAAAAAACGGAACGAAATGTCGCGAGCCCTCAAAGGTTTCATAAAATCCGATACTTCCAAAGCCCGGAAGAAGCCCGAGCCAATTTGTTGAAAGAACAAAGATAAAAATCGTTGCAATCAGAGGAAAGAATCGCTCTGTCTCTTTCCGATCGCCCATAACACCGTCAACTGTGTTTAAAAGCTCTTCTATAATCCACTCAAAAAAATTCTGAAGTCGTGACGGGATGAGGGACACATGCTTGGTCGCGAAATATGAAAATCCAACAACGATGAGCATCGCGATCCATGCCGTGAGCATTGTGTTTGAGATTGGAAAATTAAAAACCGAAAATATTTTTTCAGCGGCAATTTCTATATTCATGATTTTATATACTTCACGCAAATAATTTTTCCACCGAAGACAGATCCATGTCTGGTGGAAAACGGAACCAAGGAAGCCACCCCGCCACCCTTCCGCCATACACTCGCTCGGATGGACTGAATTTTTGACGGCGACTATTTCTTAAACAATTTAACTAACATTTGCCAAGATGGCAAGCTCTTTATCATAAAACGAAATTTGGAACGATGAATATGCTGATCCTGAACAGCGTGATTTAAATGGAAGAACGCCAAATGAAATACTAAAATTATTATCAATGAACGAACTGACAAATGTCTGCGATTAAAAAAAACCCCGTAAAAAACGGGGGTATAACGATTAAAAATCGTATACTTTGTTTACACGCTCAGACACTTTCTCGCCCTCGCTCGGTACATTCGCTTAAAACCTTTTGTGCAAACGATGCGCGTATTGCCAGCGCAAACTTTCAAAAACATTCTTAAGAAAAAACTCCATCAGACCAAAACGCATTCCTTCTGCAACGCGTCGCAGAAGATATCGTCTCCCTACCCACACACTGCCCCACGGGACATAGGTCATCACATTTTTATATCCGTATACAGAAAATTCATCGCGCCTAGAATTTGCGACATACCACTGCGACGGATGAACCGTTTCGCAAAATCTATCCATATCTCCTTCGGCAAGCGCTGTCTGCATATCCATGCCAATTCCATAGAGCATTTGAATACGAACGCGATTTTTTGAGATATCTTTCTTCCCTAAATGTTTTACTATTGAGCCAAGCAACCGGATATCGTGTGTACCAAGCTCAACAACGCTCTTTGATTTAACAGCATCGCGCATCATAGAAAAAAATTCTTCCGAGACATCGCGATTATCCTCAAAGGTTCCAATATACGCCCCCTTCACAATTCTAACCCGTATTCCCTGCTCAAGAAAATCTGCGTATTCCATGCGATTCGTTTCGTCGTTTGCCTGAAAACACGCTCCGAGAAAAACATTTCCCATCGCATGAATTTTTTTAATAATTGGATATGCTTTTTTGTTTATTTCCGTATCTTCAGCGTCAACCATGCATTCAATATTACCAGACGCGCATTCCCGCGCCAACGCTTCTAAAATACTCTGAAACTCGTCATTGGTAAGAACTAGAATTCCAAGATGTGATGGTTTTACCGCAAGCGAAACATTCTTTACTGGCCTATCCCCACTCACACGAACACGCGCGAGCATTTGTATGTGCCGAAGATACGCATTTGCATTTCGCATCGCCTGTTCACGAGTATAAACCTCTTCCCCAAGCATATTAGAAATAGGGACCATACCGCACAACGAAATCTTATGCAGTGTCTGCATGGCGTGTTTTTCATTTCGCCCGCCGATAAAACTCTTATGCAAAAGAGGGTACAAAACAGTAATTGCGGTCTCTGTAAACATACGCGCCTCCTCTATTTAAAATATAAAAAAGCAACTTTTGTTATATAAAAAAAATTGCATATTGTCAACCCAACTAAGCCCGCGCTATAAGAAGCGAAACTTCTTATTCCTTTATAGCTCAAAAAACAATCCCACCTGAAGCGGGATTTTGAATACTCGTTGTTATTATTACACAGACATCACTCATGCAGTGTTCCTTTTGCTTTTCTTTGAGTCCTTCTGGATTCTAAAATCGTCTTTCCTTTCACAATTTCAAGCTTTCTCATAAGCGCCTCTTCTAAAAGATCGATTGCGATACGAATATCTTCTGCTTTTTCAACAATGCGAACTATTTGTCGCGGTGGTATTGAAACCGTTGCTTCCGCTCGAAAAACCTCACCCTTGTGATGATGGCGCCCTTCGCGCGCCAACTCAACATCAACAATAACGGCGCCCGCTTCCGAGTGCCCCTTCAGTCGTTTCTCAAGTGGTGTGATTACTTTTTCATAGAGATAGACTTCAAGCGCAGAAGTAATCTCTAATTGCGTTCCCTTAATGGTAAGTTTCATAAAATGTTTTTTAAAATAAATTATTATTTAATTCATTTCTACTATACGACTACGAAATCAATTCTGCAAATCAGAAAAAGATGCCCTGACTCTATTGCGTATATTTTTAAACGCTTTATACTTATGATATGTTTCGTTGTATATAACGCGCGACGGTCGACGCGTGCACCTAAAATAGTATTAGAAACAATTTAATGCACCTTGATATGAAGAAAAAAAATAAAGTCGTAAAGAAAAAAGTAGCGAAGAAAAAACACCGCTAACGCGTGTACGCTTTAAAAAGACCTCCTAAGGAGGTCTTTTTATTATGACTAACGATGAACGAAATGAAGCTAGCAAAGATTCATTTCGTTAGCGCGAAGACGCACATTCGCTTTGCTAAGCTCAGTACTTCCTCACTCGCGTTCGGTCGGAACAAAGGTCAATCTGATATCTCAAGGCTGTGCCCTGATGCTCTGATGCTCTGATGCTCTGATGCTCTGATGCTCTG
>ERZ1292633.930-Hain-H41-02um-R1-930-length-32561-cov-7_pt1 | contig 32561 bp, 25 predicted proteins | sample MGYA00564406_ERZ1292633 | MGnify/ENA primary metagenome ERZ1292633 (study PRJEB36523, sample SAMEA6512639) | groundwater metagenome | collected 2019-01-08 | study: AquaDiva: Metagenomics assemblies of 32 groundwater samples
AAAGGTGGCGGCGTGACGGTTTCCAAGTCATTCTGAGCGCAGCGAAGAATCAGCGCAGCGAAGCATCCCAACCCGCCGGAAGATTCTTCGCTGCGCTCAGAATGACACCCCTGGGCATCTTTCGCCACCCAAACTTGTCCTCGAACGAAGTGAAGGAACGGGATGCACCCGTGGTCGAGCGGTCGATTTCCCGCCCGTTTGCCATCCGCCGCGTGCAATTCTATACTCCGCTTGTCCGCTGTTTTGGTCACGACGGTGGCTCCATCGATGGAACATGCACCTTGCTTGCGCCCGCCATCCTCTCCGATTCCAACCTCTTGCAGGGCGTCCGCTTTTTCTTCGAGCAGGCCGCCGATCGCCCCTGGGTGTCGCTCGTCGAGATCCTTCTGATCGGCAGCGTCGTCTACGCCGTCCTCCGCTCGCTCGAGGGTACGCGCGGCGCACGGCTCATCCGCGCGGTCCTGACGATCCTCGTGGTCAGCTTCGCCGTCGTCTGGCTCATCGCCGAACGATTCGAGCTTGATCGTGTCAACGCCATCTATCCCTATTTCATCCTGGCCGTCTTTCTCGTCTCGCTCGTCGCGTTTCAATCCGATCTGCGCCGCGCACTGCTCCAGCTCGGCGAAGGCCGCCTTTTCCAGCGGCTCCTCGGCGGCTCGGCGGAGATGATCGACGCCGTCGTGACCGCGGTCGATCGCCTCGCGCACAAACGCATCGGCGCGCTGATCGCCATCGAACGCAGTGACGAATCCGCCGCCATTGTCGAGTCCGGCGTTCGGCTCGACGCCGTCGTTACACCCGAGCTGCTTGAGACCATCTTCTGGCCCGGCAGCGCCCTGCACGATCTCGGCGTGCTTATCAGTCAGACGCGCGTTCGGGCGGCCGGTTGCCAGTTCCCGCTGACCGAATCCCCGGACCTGGAGCGGACGCTGGGCAGCCGCCACCGCGCCGCGATGGGCATGAGCGAGGAAACCGACGCCGTCGTCATCGTCGTGAGCGAGGAAACGGGCACGATCTCCGTCGCCATGCAGGGGCGGCTTCGTCGCGGTCTCACGCCCGATTCATTGCGAGAACTCCTTGTCCGCGAACTCGGCGCCGACGCCGACGAAGTCCGTGCCCGGCAGGCGGTGGAAGAAACCGAGGCATCGCCCGCCGTGGAGGGCGAATCAGCCCAAACCGCCGTGGTTCCCGCGAAGGAAGATCACCGCGATCCGACCGCCGCAGCAACGGGAGAGAACAAGGCCGATGGCGCAGATCAGGCTGCTTAGCACCACGTTGATTCTGACGCTGCTCATCTGGGCGAGCGCCGACAGTCTCGTCAACGGAGAGGCGTCCATCGGCATCGCCGTTTCGGTCGTTCCCGCGCCCGGAGCGAGCGGCATGTTCGTGCGGCTGGAATCCGCCTCCGACGCCGTCGAGATCAAGGTCTCCGGCCCGCAGCGGATCATCGAATCGCTCCAGGCACGCGGAGCGCGCCGCGTTCGTTTACCGGTACCCGACAGCCCGACCGGTTCCACGAGTTTCCCGCTCGATCGACAACAGATCAAGCGCGCTCTGGCCGAGCAATCCAGCGATTTCAGTCGCCTTGTCGTCGTCGCCGTGCAACCCGAGGCGCACTCCATCTTCGTCGATCACATGGTCAGCCGCGAGATCGATGTGACGTTCAAGCGCGCGCAAACGGCCTATGAGGTCGCACCGCAGCTTCAGCCCGCCAAGGTTACGGTTCGGATGCGCGAGAGCGTACTGAGCGCATCCGCACCCGATCAACCGTCGCAGCTCGATATTTCGGCCGACGTGGAGCGCCTCTTGCGCGAGCAACCCTTCGGAAAGAGCGTGACCGTCACGCTCGTGCTCGACAAACGCCCCTTCGGACCCGATGCCGAGCTTGTTCCTTCCACCGTCGACGTCACCGCAACCGTCAAGGCTCGACGCAGCACCGAGAAGATACCGACCGTTCCCGTCCTCGTCGCGGTGAGCTTCGCCAATCTGCAACGCCCTTTCAGCGCGATCACCCGCGACGGAAGCCTCCTGTCGCTCGTCACCCAGACGATCACGGTCACGGGGCCCACCGAAGAGGTCGGTCGACTTCAACGTGGGGAGACGCGCGCCTACGGTCTGATCCAAATAAAGGAAGATGACTTCGATCAAATGGACGTCTTCAAGCTTGTTACTCCCGAATACCACCTGCCCAAAGGGATCGAATTGTCCGAAGACCCCGCCCCGATCGAGTTCAAGATTGTTTATGTAAGTGTTTACAACGACGGAGGTTAGATAGAAATTAGCACATCGAAGACGCTTGAATTTCATCGCTCGTGAGCCGCTCACCCACCCTATCTCCACCTCGCCAAATCGCCAAATCATCAAATCGCCGGACGGGCCTTGACGCCGCACCGGACCCTGCTATCATCCGTCTTGCGGTGACAATACGTGTGGGGAAACACCCGTTACCATTCCGAACACGGAAGTGAAGTCCACACGGCCGATGGTAGTCGCAAGGCGAGAGTAGGTGATTGCCGCATTTTTTAAATACCCGCTTCGGCGGGTATTTTTGTGCGCGGTGACCCTGTTTTGGGAACATCAGGCGGCCTATCGAGCGATGCGCCGCCAAGCGGCTGATGAAACAGGGACCACCGGACCGAGATATCCTGTAGTACCCTCCGGGTTCCTGACGGTGCGGCGCGGTCCGACCGGACCCGGTTAATCATCCGCACGCGGCGCTGCCGTCGGGCCTCAGCTCGACCGGCGCCCGCCATCTGCCGGAGAAACAACCCATGTTAACAGGCCTGTTTAGCTCGCTTTTGAGTTCGTTCCTGCCGTTGCTCTTCCAGTGGATTCTGGCGCTCCTCTTCGGCGGAAGCGGCACGACGACCACGCCGTAGTTGTCTGCCCTCCGCCATCCGTGGGGAGGCGGCGCGGCGAAGCCCTACGCACCCGCGAAGGCGGTCGAGTTTCCGGCCGATCATCCCGCCGGCCTTTCGCAAGAGAGAGTTCCCTGTCCGCATTTAGACGGACTTCGCCGGACGGACACGGATTCCCGCCACCAAGACCTTGCTCCAGTCCGGCAAATCTGTTACAAGGTACGATCATCGCTTCTTAACCGTTCGGGACGTCGGAGCGCATCCTGCACTTTGCCCGGGATGTACAAGCGGAGGTTTTCCATGTCCGACCCCATCGACGACAAGACGCACGCCGCCCGGCCCGCATCCGATCCGGAGGAGATCGCCCGACGGCACCAAGCGGCCCGCGCGCGCGAACAGCCCAACCAAATCGGACCGTACAAGATCCTCGAGACGCTCGGCGAAGGCGGCATGGGAATGGTCTACCTTGCCGAGCGGACCAAGCCCATCCATCGCCGCGTGGCGCTCAAGATCATCAAGCTGGGCATGGACACCAAGCAGGTCATCGCCCGCTTCGAGACGGAACGCGAAGCGCTCGCGCTGATGAACCATCCCAACGTCGCCCGCGTTTTCGACGCGGGGGCGACGGAAACGGGCCGGCCGTTTTTCGTAATGGAGTACGTCGCCGGAATCCCCATCACCGATTATTGCGACAAGCATCGCCTCACCACGGAGGAACGACTGAAGCTCTTCATGCAGGTCTGCCACGCCGTCCAGCATGCCCACCAGAAAGGAATCATCCACCGCGACATCAAGCCGTCGAACGTGCTGGTGACGGTGCAGGACGGAGAACCGACTCCGAAAGTGATCGACTTCGGCGTCGCCAAGGCCACACAGCACCGACTCACCGAACGAACCGTCTTTACCGAACAGGGGCAGCTCATCGGCACGCCGGGTTACATGAGTCCGGAGCAAGCGGAGATGACCTCGCTGGACATCGACACGCGGACGGACATCTATTCACTGGGCGTGCTGCTTTACGAACTGCTCGTGGGAGCTTTGCCTTTCGATCTGGAATCACTGCGTCAAGTAGCCTTCGGGGAGATTCAGCGCATTATCCGCGAGGTTGAGCCGCCCAGGCCCAGCACCAAGCTCAGCAGCTTTCAATTCGAATCCGGAGCGGCAGCGACGGGCCATAAATCCGAACCCGGAGCGCAAGCGACGGGCCCGTCCAAGGCACGCGCAAAAACCACCAGTCGCCTCGACGACGTCGCCCGCCGCCGTCGCACCGAACCCAAGACGCTCATCCGCCAACTCCGCGGCGACCTCGACTGGATCATCATGAAGGCCATGGAGAAGGACCGCATCCGCCGCTACGACACCGCCAACGGATTGGCGTTGGAGATTGAGCGGTACCTCAACCACGAACCGATCCTCGCCCATGCACCGAGCGTGACCTACCACGTGGGGAAGTTTGTGCGAAAACATAGTGTTGGCCTCACCGCCGTGGGTCTGGTCGCCTTTTCCTTGGGGTTCGCGATCTATGCGCGGGTTTCGGCAAGAGAGGCGTCGTGGTCGGCGCGCTTGCAGACCTACCGGGTGCTCTTTGAGGTCAAAGAAGCATCGTTGCGGGACAGGCAGCGGGTGATTGCGGAGTGCGGGAGGTTGATCGAAGACGATCCTCGATTCGCCCCCGCGTACGCTATCCGGGGCTATGCTTTCTTTCTGAAGGGTCAGGACGAGGCAGCCTGGGCGGATTGCATGCGTGCGATCGAGCTTGATCCCAACAACGCCCTCGGACAGCGGGTGAAGGGCTACTTGTTGCTCCAACGCGGAGACTTCGCCGGGGCTGTCGCCGCCTACGACGCCGGCATCCGTTCGCTCTCCTTGGACATCGACTATCCACGTGACTTCCACAACCGCGCCCGGGCCCATCGCATGCTCGGTCATCTCGAGGCGGCGTTAGCCGATCACGAACGGGCGGTAGCGTTGGCGCCGACCTCCGGCCTCGTATACGTAGGGCGCGGAGTGACCCGCAGGATGGCCGGCGACGAGGAGGGAGCTATCAACGACTTCGCGCGAGCGGCGGAGCTTGATCCCGGATGGTTCCTGCAAGCCCAACAGTGGATTTGGGAGATCCGGATGACACGCGACGGATCGGAGGATCGAGAGGCGGCGGCGCAGGCACTGGAGAGGGCGCGGGGGCGCACGTCGAATTCATTTGAGATGGCGATGCTCGGCGTTTCTCTGGGCGAAGTCACGCCAGATGAGGCCTTCGCGGAGGCGAAAACGGATCGGCTGAGAAGCGTGGCGCACTATTACGTCGGTGCGCGCTTCCTCGTGGAGGGGCGGCGCGACGATGCCAGGGCCCACTTCGAGCAATGCCTGGCGCGCGGCGCTCACGACCTGCCCGAAGCGGATTTGGCTCGCTGGCGGCTGCGCCAACTCAGCGACAAATAGCCCACGCATCCACGCGCCCCAGACCTTCGCGCGCAGACTTCAAGGTCTACGCCGGGAAGTGAGCCGGAGCTACGACTTAAACACGCTGAGCCCCCAGCCGGGGTTGATCGGCGTGCGCACGCCGTACGGGACCTTTGTGTAGTTCACCGGCACGGGATCCCCGTCTTTGTAGCACTTGAAGCCCATTTCATGTGGGGGGCCGTCGAAACGGACCTGGTACGCGTTGACCGCCGGATCCAGTGCGGCCTGTCGTCCGTGCGGGTTCTCACCGTTCCACGCCCGGGCCAGAGCGCTTGCCACGGTCCGCGCGTCCTCACCCCCAAAGAACTGAATCTTGCAGGTAAAGGGCTTGGGCGGACCGGTCTGACCCCGCCACTCGACCTGCCATTCGAGCGTGTACGATGACAAAGCGGTCGGGACATTGCCGTCCCAGTTTGCGCTATCTCCGTATGCCATACCTTTTCCCTCCGTCCTTTCCCTCGAAGTCCGCGAGTGACCCTTAGATTCTCCGGGCACCAGCCTGAGATCATGCCACAGTCGTCGCCAGAGCCCTTTCACAAGTCGTCCGTCATGCGTGCGCATTCACTCATGACCGAATCGGACGCGCCGCGGGAATGTGGCCACACGGTCTTTGTACGCCGATCGCATCCGTATCGCGCACAAGCACGTCCGCCTTCCCATCGCTCTGCCCTGTATGTAGCTTAGTCTACCGGAGTTGGAATACTACCAAAAAGGCCCGGATGTGTCAATAAATACCGGCCTGAACACACGACCGGGGTCTGGCCAAGGATTTTGGCACTCCCCAAGCTGGAAAGTGTAACTTTGCTATTTTCGGGCTGCTGACGGGCGACCCGCTCAGTGAGCACTCATTCTCAGCCTCGCCCTGCAAGCCGACTTGCCACGCGCGCTCGGCTTTTGGTGAAGCTCTACTGACGCTCTTTGGTACTGCCCAAAAAAATGGCCAGACCCCACGGCCGTCCCGGAAACCGCGGCCTCAGGCGAAGACGGCCATCGCGGTCCAGCCGGAGGCGCCGGAGTGGCACAAAGACGTGCCTTGCGGGGCTTGTCACGTTGCATCGCGCGAACGACCCCGGCGGCGCCGGGCAAGGGGTACGCCGAAAAGGCCGCCAAGTGGCGGGGAAAGCTGGACGAAACGTCAAAAAGTCAAAACGTCGAAACGTCAAAACAAAATGTCGAAACATCAAAAACTGAAAATGACGAAACGCCGAAATGACCCGACGGAGAGGCGGTACTGTCGAATCGGCGTTGCAACGTCCCGCCTGACAGCCTACGAAACGATCATGAACGCGCTTTCTTCGTCCCCTGCGAACGCATGAAGATCGTCGATATGCCGCAGCAGTGTGGCCGCGACCCGCTCCGTTGTGCAGTTACCTACACGCAGCCAAACGACTTTCGGCGGCTGGCCCTCGACGAAACTCCGCTGATGAAAGTCCGCATCTTTGGACAAGATCATGAACCCGTGTTCTTGGGCGAAGGCCCAGATCGTCGCGTCGTCTGCACGTTGAAGCCCCACGTCACGGACGTGCGTCGAGCCGGGAAAATAGGCTTGGATGGCGCTCAACAGACGATGGGACAGATTCTCATCGAGCAACAGCTTCACGCCGGGATGCTCAGGAGTCGCCGTTCACGATCCGCGGCAAAGGCAAGACAAGCCCGAATGTCTTCGACGGTCAGGTCCGGAAAATCAGCGAGAATCTCGGTCTCGGACATGCCGCCGGCGAGATACTCCAGGACATCGTAGACCGTCATCCTCAGGCCGCGGATACAGGGCTTGCCGCCGCGTTTTCCCGGTTCAATGGTGATGATGCCGGAGTAGTTCATCGCCCAAGTATAGGTTCGTCGGCCATGCGATGCAAGGTTGGCAGCGTTGGGGACACCGGTTTGCGGAAAACGGCGGGTTTGCAAAGCGTGGGGTTGTGATTTATACTCCGGGGTTTGCGGTTTCGGAAGCGATGGCGCTGCCCCGAGACCGCGCACGGCGCATCATGGAACCATGCGGCCGACCCGGCACCGATCCAGCGCGCCGATCGGCGATGAACCGGGTCGCGATTCGGAAACTTTGAAAATGATAGCATCGTTGGAGTCCATCGCACAGAAGATTCGCACGGGCGACCACGACGCCGCCCGAAAGGCCCTTGCGTCCGCGCAGGCCTCGACAGAGACCACCTCCGAACTGATGTTCCTTTGCGGGTACCTCAAGGAGCTCAGCTACGACCGCGAAGGCGCCGCCGCCGAATATGAATCGCTCCTGCAAAAGGACGCGGATCATAGTGAGGCCGCGTTCCGTCTGGCGCTCTTGTGCGACCAGGCGGGCGAGGAGGAGCGGGCGCTCGAACTCTACGAGACCTGCACCGAACATCCGCCGATGCACGTGAACGCGGCGCTCAACCTCGCGGTGTTGTATGAAGAGGATGGGCGGCTCACCGACGCCGAGCACCTGATCCGCGACGTGCTCGACGAATATCCGAATCACGCGCGGGCCGAGGAATTCCTCAAGTCGATCCTCAGCTCACAAAGCATGGCCTACGACGAGCGTAACCTGCGGGATCGCGATTCGCGCGACGCCGTCCTTGATGCTCCCATCACGGATTTCGAGTTGAGCGTTCGCAGCCGCAATTGCCTCAAGCAGATGAATATCCGGACGCTCAACGATTTGTTGCGGACCAGCGAACCCGAACTTCTCGCGTACAAGAACTTCGGTGAAACGTCGCTCAACGAGATCAAGGCGCTGCTCGCACAGAAGGGGTTTCGCCTGGGCCACGCGGTCCAACCCGTCGAGCCGCCGCAACCCATGCGGCAGCATTCCCTGCTGCGGTTTTCGGGGGACGCCGCCAGCGCCATGCGCAAGCCCATCTCGGAGCTTGAACTTTCCGTTCGCTCACGAAAGTGTTTGCAGCGGCTTGGTATTACAACGCTGGGCGAGTTGACCGTTCGCTCCGAAGCGGAACTGCTGGCGATCAAGAACTTCGGCCAAACTTCGCTCACGGAGATCAAGCGGCAGCTTGCCCTTCACGGAATCTCGCTGCGCGAGTCCGGCCTCTAATGCTTCAACACGCATGATTCGAGGGGTTGCTGGAGTCGTGCCCCTGCCCGAGCCGCCCCATTCATGGGGCGGGCACCCGCGCGGCATGAATGCCGCGGCTCGGATCGACTCCTCAGATGTGGCGTGACGGAGCACTGGGGGCCGGCGGTGACGGCAACGTGATCGACAAGCGAAATCCCTTAAACAGGCATTTGTTGTGCTTCGCGCCGCTCGCGGTGCTCGTCGTCGCGAGCGCCTATTCAATCCTCGTTTTCGGCGGGATTGAAGCGAAGCCGGCTGATTCGAATCAACCCCAGGTTCACGTGCGTGACGTTCGCGTGCTGGTCGCCTCCGACCTTCAGCGGGTTCGGGTGCGGTGCGAGTCGGGACTTCGCATCACCGACGCCGCGACCGGACGATCGGAAGCAGTCTCCGGAGGTGATTGGCTCGATATGCGCCTCGCGCCGACGGGCGTCGTTTTCATAGCGGATCAGCCGTGGTCGGGCGCGGGCGTGTTTTTCGATTCGACGTCCGGCCAATCCATTTGGTTCGCGCCGCACCGCGAAGGCGAGCCGAGCGCGGGGACGGAATATCCCGGCCGGTTGCACCTCATCGTCCGGGACGGTTCGCTCAGTGTTATCAACGAAGTCGACATCGAGCGCTACGCGGCCTGCGTGGTGGCGAGCGAGATTTGGCCGGACTTTGCGGCCGAGGCGTTTCGCACGCAGGCGATCGTGACGCGGACCTATGTTCTGTATCACATGCTTCGCCGGCCCGACGCGACCTATGACGTTGTGGCCACGCAGGGGTCGCAGGTTTATCGCGGGATTCGCGAAGACACGGTGGGGCGGCGTGCGGCGGAAGCGGCTGAATACACGCGGGGTCTCGTATGCACGTATCGCGAGGACGGGCACGACCGCATTTTCTGCACGTACTACGGTGCGGCCTGCGGGGGCTTGTCGCAGTCGGCGGCGAAGCTCGGGGCGGAGGGCGATATCGAACCGCTGGCGGGCGGAGTGCGATGCGACTATTGCCGCATTGCGCCGGGGCAGACGTACCGCTGGGGATCGGCGCGAATCGGCGCCGAGGACGTGCTTGCGAAGCTGACTGTTCGATATCCGGAGATTGTCGGGCTTGGACGGATCACCGCCATCACTCCGATCGAGAAAACGCCATCCGGTCGTCCGGTCACGCTGCGGATCACGGGGTCAAGCGGCGCGTTCCGTGACCTCTTGGCGGAACGGTTTCGTCTGGCCGTCGGGCCCAATACCGTCCGCAGCACCGACTGCAAGATTCGCGTCACGGACGGCGAGGTGATCATTGAGGACGGCAAGGGGTTCGGCCACGGGTTGGGACTCTGTCAGTGGGGGATGCAGGGCCAGGCGCTGGAAGGTCGCAACGCCGCCGAGATTCTCCGTTATTACTACCCCGGTTCGCGATTGACGCGGGTGTACTGACGGAAATGATGCGATATCGGTCCGGCTGAAGGCCTTGCGGCGCATTTTTGGGTTAGTGACCACGGCCCTTCGTGCTACAATTGCGGCGAGGTTTCTATGCGCGACGACGATTTCGCATGGCTTGTTGAACACAGCTCGCAACTCTTTACCGACTACGCCGGGAAGTGGATCGCGGTGCGCGACGGTGAGGTGATCGGTGTCGGCGATACGGCCACCGAGGCCGCGCAAGAAGCACGAGAAAAGGTGCCCGACGGCGGATTCATTCTCGAAGCGATCGACGCCGAGGCGGACGTCATCTATGGCTGTCCGTAAGTGACGGCTATAATTATTCAGCGTATATCTAATTTAGCGGCCGATAATTCGGACGGATATACGCACATTTGCTGGTTTTCGTCCAACTCACCACCTCATCATCTTGATTTTATTCTATTTTGTTATATAGTATTCTATGCGGTGGTCGATTAGCAAGAAGGCTCTCCTTTGAAGGACCTAACGGACTTAGCTGCAAGGCAACGCGTAGTTGGAAATCAAGGCCTGCGAACGCCGGCATCGATTTGGCGAGTCAAAGTCAGCCCGCCCGCCAGGCGGGACGGCGATCGGTTGTTCAAGCAGCTTCCGAAGGAAGCCAAGCTGATCGCGATCGATCAGGCACGGAACTTGGCCCTTTTTCCGGATTCCCAACCTGTCGTAAACGGGGAGCTTTTGGACTTGGATTTTGAAAAGGTGCAGGGAGAAATCTTCTACCGATTGCGGATCGACGACGCTTCGTTTTGTGACCGGTCGCTTCGTGTTTTCTTTTATCCGCAAAAGGCTAACGGCGGAACTCAGGCAACATGCGTTGGAACCATCTGGATCGTTGGTCTATCGTGGCGACCGGATGCGTACAAGTTGCACATGATCGCACGGTGTCGCCGAAGAGTAAAAGAGATTATTGGACAGGGGAGGTGAGGATATGACGACGGCGCTTGGTAATCCTCGGAGTATTGCAATTGCCGCTTTTGCGGAAAAGGCGGTAGAGTGTTCGCTTTCGTTATTTGAGTCTCTCTCACATGAAGACCGCATTACTCTCAAGGGAATGTTGACGGAATTCCTCGAATGTGACGACGAGCGGGAACGCCAGGAGGTCGCCGTATCGATCTTGGAGTTTGTAGCGCCCGAGAAATACTTCGACGTTAACGCCGGCATTGACCTAGACGAGTGGTTCGGAACGGACAACGAAACGAAAGAGGCCGTTGCCGAGCTTGCGGCGAAGAAGTTGCGATTCGCGGAAAAACTCCGGTTGCTCCTTGCTGAAAAGGGCCTGACGCAGACACAGCTGGCTGAGCAGCTTTGCGTTCAGCAGCCGACAGTTGCGGCGATCCTATCGGGCCAGCACAAGCCACAACCCAAGACTCTTAAAAAGTTGGCGGACGCGCTGGGCCTTGCAACCGAAGAGCTTTGGCCGATTCGATAAGTCTACGTTGCCCAAGCGCCGATTCAGTGGTCTGCGTTTTCATTGCGAGGCGGCTGTTGGCTGAAGAGGCTGTCGACGGAAGGAATCAATTTTTCTCCGAAGGGGTTTCGGGCGCGGATGACGCCGTCGGCGTCGATCAGATACCACTGCGGAAGATCCTGGACGTTGTAAAGTACGCCGACGGGGTTTTCGCGGCCGGTGTCGTCCCAGATTTGCAGGCCCGGAAGCCCCTTCTGCTCGATCGTCGCGACGAGCATTTCCTTGAAGTCGTCGAGCGAAACGCCGACGATGACGAACGGTTTGTCCTTGAAGCGTTCGGCTGCGGCTTTGAGGTGCGACGTCTCGGTGAGGCACTTGCCGCACCAGGTCGCCCAGAAGTCCAGCAGCACGACCTTGCCGCGCAGCGATTTGAGCGAGATTTCCTTGCCGTCGATCGTCCGCGCGGTGAAGTCCGGCGCGGGCATGCCGATCTGCAAGTGTTCGATTTCAAACAAATAGCCCCTGGCCAGCTTGACCGCGTCGGCGTCCGCGCCGAGCCGGGTGATCTCTTCAAACGCCGCCCTGGCCGCCGGCGGTTTTCCCGCGTCGAGCTGCACCAATCCCTCGGTGCGCAGCGCCCCAAGCTTGATTTCCTTTTTGTCCGTTTGATCGACGATTCGCCGAAGGGACCGTGTCCAGGTCTCGGGCGTTGCGGAAAGTCGGTAGACGTAAGGAACAGCCTCAAACGCCTCGAGCGTTGAATCGCTTCCCGAATGATACGTGGCGATTCGCTCAAATCGCGAAACGAGTTTTTCCCGATCCATCTCGAACCGGGCGGACCAGAGGAAGGTGCGAACGGCGATCTCGGCGCCGTCGGGCAAACCGTTCGCCGAATCGGCCAGGGCGTCCATTTTCTTAAGGATGTCGAGGCGACGGTCGTCGGCGGCAGGCTTTGCGTCGCCACCGGCCTCGTGAGCGCTCACGAATTCCTCGTGGGCGGATTCCATTTCATCTTCGAGTTTCGCGAAGTCCTCTTTGGGGCCTGCCCGGAGCGATTGGGGTGCGGCGATGGCTGTCAAGACAACGATAGCTCGAGTCAGAAACGATCGATGTAGTCGCATTGGATGTCCCCGGTTGGTTTTCCGCCCGTCGAAGCGATCAATTTAGCGGATAATCAGGAGTTGTGCGAGATACCCCGGGGGGCGTGTGCGGATTATGCCGCCGGAGCGTGAAAACGGGGGGTGTCGAAGCCTCTTTCTGGCACGGATCGTGCATTGAAACCTTGGGGTCTTCAAACGAAACCCCGCTGGTTTCTTGGGGAGGCTATAACCATGAAGGTGCTTATTGCGGACAAGTTTCAGGACCACGGCGTGGGCACGCTGCGTGAGGCAGGTTGCGAGGTGTTCATGCAACCGGGATTGAAGGATTCGGCGTTGGCGGAAGCAATCCAGAAGACCGGGTGCAACGTTCTCGTGGTGCGCAGCACCAAGGTAACGGGCGAGCATCTGCGGGCGTCGCCGCATCTGGAGATGGTGATTCGCGCGGGATCGGGCGTGGACACGATCGACGTGGACGCAGCCACCGAACGCGGGATTCGCGTCACGAACTGCCCGGGCAAGAATTCGGTGGCCGTCGCGGAGCTGACGATCGGTCTGATGATCGCGCTGGACCGGCGGATCGTGGATGAGACGGACGATCTTCGTCGTGGGGTGTGGAACAAGAAGGAGTACAGCAAGGCGCGTGGGCTGAAGAGTCGAACGCTGGGGATCGTCGGGCTGGGGCGAATCGGCTACGAGGTGGCCAAGCGCGCCAGGGCTTTTGAGATGCGGTTGATCTACTCCGATGTGGTTACGCATCCGGAGACCGAACGGGAGCTGGGCATCACGAGGGTGGACCTGACGGAACTTCTGGGCGAGGCGGACTTCGTGACGCTGCACATACCGGGGGGTTCCGAAACGCGGCACATCATCGCGGAGCGCGAACTTGCGCTGATGAAGGCGACGGCGTTTGTGATTAACTGCAGCCGGGGCGGCGTGGTGGACGAGGCAGCCCTGGCGGATGCGGTGCAGAAGGGCACGATCGCGGGCGCGGCTCTGGACGTGTACGAGATCGAACCGACGGCCAACGACACGGAGTTTCGGGATCCGCTGGGGAAGGTGCCGCACGTGTACGGCACGCATCACGTGGGGGCGTCGACGGAACAGGCCCAGGAAGCGGTGGCTGAGGAGGTCGTCAAGATCGTCCGGACGTACCTGGATACGGGGCGGGCGATCAACTGTGTGAACCTCTCGGCGGTCATGGAATCGACGTAGATCGCACGGCCGATTCCAGATCGTCCTGCTCATTGATTGTCGGCAGAGCGCATTGACGCTTCGCGGTAAGTTCGGCAGAGTATTCGCACCGGGTTTCTCGATGTGAATCTCGACGGGCCGATACTGCCACCGGAAGAGGAAACATGCGCGTACTCATCGCCGACCAATTCGAATCGTGGGGAATTGACAAACTGCGGGAATCGGGGTGCGAGGTCGCGTTCGAGCCCAAGCTCGACGGAGACGCTTTGCGCGACGCGATCGTCCGGACGCGCTGCGCGGTGCTCATCGTGCGCGGCACGAAGATCACCGAGCCCATGCTGAGTGCGGGCGACGCGCTGAGCCTCGTGGTTCGGGCGGGCGCGGGATACAACACCATCGACGTTGCGGCGGCTTCGCAACGCAGCATTTTGGCGGCCAACTGCCCCGGCAAGAACTCCATCGCCGTCGCGGAATTGACGTTCGGGTTGATCCTTGCGCTCGACCGGCGGATTGTGGACAACACGGTGGAACTGCGGAACGGGCGGTGGAACAAGAAGGAGTTCAGCAAGGCGCGGGGGTTGAAAGGCCGCACACTGGGGATCGTCGGTCTGGGTGAAATCGGACAGGCCGTCGCGCGGCGAGCGCGGGCGTTTGAGATGCGCGTGGCCGCATGGAGCCGGTCGCTGACCGCGGAACGGGCGGAAGAACCGGATGTGATCCGCTGCGAGAGTCCGGCCGAGGTCGCGTCGAAGTGCGATATATTGACGATTCACCTCGCGGCGGCGCCTGAGACGAAGAACATCATCAACGCCGACGTGCTCAACCGACTTGCGCCGGGGAGTTACGTCATCAACACGGCCCGGGCCGACGTGGTGGACTACAAGGCGCTGGCCGTTGCGGTGAAGGATCGCCATCTGCGTGTGGCGTTGGACGTGTACCCGGACGAGCCGTCGGGCGGAGAAGCGGTATTCCGCGCGGCGGTGCTTGAAGCGGGGGGCGTCGTGTACGGTACGCACCACATCGGCGCGTCCACGGATCAGGCCCAGGATGCGATTGCGAACGAGACGGTGCGAATTGTTCAGGAATACATGCAGACGGGCCGCGTGTTCAACTGTGTGAATCTCGCGGCCAAGTCGCGTGCGCGGTACGTCATCGTCGTGCGGCATCGCAACCAGCCCGGCGTGCTCGCGCATACGCTCAACGAAATCAGCCACGCGGGCGTGAACGTCGAGGAGATGGACAACGTCATTTGCGAGGGCGGAGAATCGGCGTGCGCGCGAATCAAACTGGCCGCCCCGCTGGACGACGCCCTGCTCAAGCGCATTTACGAAGGCAACGAGAACATTTTCGGCGTGGGTCTGTATCGCGTGAAGGATTGAGCGGTGTGAGCCGCGAACTAAAGTTCACGGCTCGGGGAGGTGGTCGGCGATGCCTACGAGGCCACGGCTTCGCGTGCGGGCGTCGCCGCGGCGACCGCGGTCCGTTCCTGTTTCGCATCGACGACGGAAAGGGCCTCGTCGGCCCGGCTCTTCAACCATTCGAGCCGGCTGATGACGCCTTCGAGCGCGGCCCGGGCGGTTTCGCCTTCGGCGCTGAGAGCGTGGTTGGCGGACTCCAGAGCGGCTTTCACCTGTAAGAGTTCGCGTTGTTTCTTCGCCCGCAAGGACTGAAGCGCCTGGTCAAGGGCCTCATACAAGTCCTTGAATTCATCGCTACGCCGCAGCGGACGCAGCGCGGGCAGTCTGCCTTCGGCAATCTGCATCAGGTAGCGTTTGATGATGAACAACGGTCCGCAGATGCGGTGCGTCATCAGGATGGACCAAAGACCCACGCCGCCGGCGGTGAGCGCGGCGAAGCCCAGTCCGAAGCAGACCATGACGAGGGTGGTATCCGAACGATATCCGATGGGGTTGGCCGCCAGTTGCCGGGCCTGCTGATGGAGGACGCCATAGAGAACCGCACTGATGGTCGTTGAGAGGAGGAAGACCGAAAGCGCGATCAACCCCGCCTGCTTCCACTGGAAGCCCGGGTTGATGAGATAGTTGCGCCGACTGTACAAGCGAACAGCATCCTGGGCGGTCGTGGTCATTGAAGCCTTCCTCTTTCCAAGGACTGTCAGGTCGTCAAGGAACTCCTCGACGAAAGCTTACGTTACAGCCTGACCGCGTGCGCAAGCATGCACATCGGCGCGGTCCGATAGCGGGCCGTCGCGCGGTCCGGCTTCCGAGTTGCGATCAGGGCGATTCGGCGGTTCGGAAGAAAAACAATTGCACGTCCGGGAAACGCCGTGCTTTTTTGCCCGGCATCGAGGGAGTATTCCAGCATGTTTTGATGGTATTGCCTTTGAGTGCTTCCGAATCATAGGATTGGGTCACTCCCGAAGGGCAAACCAATCGCAAGGTTGGGACGCAAAGCGTCGAGTCCGTCAACAGCGGATTGTCGCGCTGCCCGGAATGTCATTGGGGTGACAGGTCGGTAGGGGAACGGGAAGCAACCGGATTTCCTGTGGAGGGCGTCCCATGTGGCATTTCCTGATGAGCGGCGACAGGCCGCGTCGTCGCGGGGCAGCGGCCATCTTCGCGATGGTCATGATGGTCGTACTCATCGGCTTCGCGGCACTGACGGTCGATGTCGGGGTCTTGTACAACACGCGCGCGGACTTGCAGAATGCGGCTGATGCCGCGGCGCTGGCGGGCGCGGCGGCCTATGCCACGCCGGCAATGGTCCAGGTTCGGCTCGACAAGAATGTCAGCGAAAACCTGCAGACCGTGCTCGCTACGGCGGCGAGCCAGGCGCAGCTTACAGCCGGCAAGAACTGGAGCTTCGCCGGAGGCGGCACCGCGATCGAGCCGGACGATATCGGAACGGGTTGGATCGATGTGACGTCGGCGACCTCCCCGTTGGATCCGAACCCGACGCCGGCGAATTACAACGCGGTGCAAGTCGTCGTGCGGCGGTCGAAAGACAGTTCCAACGGTCCGGTTCGGTTCTTCTTCGCGCCCATTTTCGGCAAACATACGACCTCCGTTTCCGCTTCGGCGGTCGCGGTCTACGACGATCACTTCGCCGCGTACGACGTGTCCATTCCCGGTTCGGCAAACCTCTGGCCGTTCACGATCAGCACGGGGCAATATGACAATTGGGTCGCCGGCTCGACGGACAATTACCAATACAATCCGGAAACGGATCAGGTCGGCAACGGACAGGATGGTGCGGTAGAGGTCAGACTTTATCCGGACAAATTGGCGCCGGGCAACTACGGACTCCTGAACATCGGTTCGCCGAACCAGAGTACGACCACACTGGAGGGTCAGATCATTTCGGGCGTTTCGGCCGACGACGTGGAACTCGAGACCGGCACGTCGAAGCTAACGTTCTACGACGAAAACGGCGATCCCCTTGGTTACAATATATCCGGCAATCCGGGGTTGAAGGCCGCTCTGGAGGGCGACATCAAGGCCCGAGTCGGAGACATCGTGGCGTTTTTTGTCCACGATCAAGTGTCGAACAGCGGATCAAACGTGACCTATCACATAACGGGAATTCGTTTCGCCAGAGTCATGTACGTATTGCTTCAGGGTACGTCGCCCAAGCGCGGGCTGTGGATGCAGCCCGTGAGCTACAACGGCCCGGGCGTCATTACCGTAGCGGGCGCTCCGAGCTCGGACGGCAACGCCGGGCACATTACGCTGGTTCGCTGACGGTTCAACAGCGGAACGGATTTCGCCGACGCGGTCAAAGGCGTCTTCTCCGCCCATAGGGTGAACCATTGCCCGGAAGTCGGGTTGCGCTTCCTCACACCTTCCCATAACCCAATCCGCGTATCCGCGACCTCGACAATTATTTGTGAAGGTCTCCATATCCGCGATTTTCCATCATCGGCGTTCATTTGGCAGTACCCGCGCTTGAATTGTACCCTAAGGTTGAATACATCCCGAAGGGCAAACCATTCGCAAGGGTGGGACGCAAAGCGTTGAATCCCGACGTACGTCGGGATTGTCGCGCCGCCCAGCATGCCGGATGCGCCGGCGTCTGGAAGGGAGGGGAAATACCTTTTTCTCGGAGAGCGTCCCATGCACTCTAGTCTCTTGCCCAAGGCGTCGGATCGGCGGCGGGGAGCCGTGGTGGTCCTCACGCTCGTTACCCTGGTCGTTTTGATCGGATTCGCCGCGTTGACCCTGGACGTCGGCGCCCTGTACAACACGCGGGCGGACCTGCAAAACGCGGCCGACGCCGCGGCGCTGGCGGGCGGATCGGCGCTGGCCGGCGACGCCATGCTGCGCGTGCGGCAGGGCAGTAACTCATCGTCGGTTACGGCCGAGGCCGGCGCGTTGATATTGGAGCGCGCGGAGTCGGCCGGCCTTCTCAACTACTCTTTTGCCTCATCAGGGACGGTCATCCCACCCGGCGATATCGTCTCCGGGTGGATCGACCTGAGTTCGAGCACGTCGTCGATTGATCCGAGCCGCCCGTTCAGCCAGCATAACGCGGTCCATGTCTATGTTCGCCGCATGCAGGGCAGCGCCAACGGACCGGTCGATTTCTTCTTCGCGTCGATCTTCGGCAAGAGCGAAGGAGACGTCACCGCGTCGGCGGTGGCGGCGTTCGATGATCGGGTCAGCGGGTACGACAGCGGCGAGGGCGGTGGTGATCTTTGGCCATTTACGATCAACGTGACCGAATACAACAACCAAGTCGCGGCGGGCAACGATATTTACGACTATGGCGACGATGACGACCTTGACGATGACGATGACGACGTCCTGTCCGGCGGGGACGGCATGCCGGAAGTGAACATTTATCCGGCGAACCTCGCCCCCGGCAACTTCGGGCTGCTCAATATCGGCGTCGGCAATCAGGGTACGCCGGCTCTTGCGGATCACATCGAAAACGGCGTCCCGCCGGAGCACGTCGAGAACGAGATCGGGACGAGCGAACTGACCTTCTACGATGACGACGGCCACGCGACGACGTACAACATCACCGGCAATCCCGGCCTGAAGGCGTCGCTCGAAAGCGCGATTCAGACGCGAATCGGCGAAGTCGTAGGGATTCTGGTGCACGACCAGGTCAGCGGGAGCGGCGCCAACACCGTGTACCGGATCACGGGAATCCGTTTCGCCCGTGTCATGAACGTAAAGCTGCAAGGTTCCTCGAAAAGCCGTGGGCTTTGGCTTCAGCCCGTCAGCTATTCCGGTGCGGGCGTGGTCACCTCGACAGGGGCGCCGAGTTCGGGCGGGGCGGCTGGAAAATTAGTACTGGTCCGTTGACGTTGGATCGCCGATAGGGCGATGAGGGAGGCTGGCGGAATGGAACAACGCAAGACGGCAAAAGCGACATTCGATAAGGACGAGGTTCGTCGGCTTGTGACCAACGCCGAATCGAGCGGCGAACACGACACTTACGCGGGCAAGCGGAATTCAATCCGCTTTGCCGAGGGGATGCAGCTCGAGGTGGCGGACGATCCGTCGAAGCATTCGGTCCCGATGGCGGTCACTATGCATAACGCGTCGGACGGCGGCTGCGCATTCTGGTGCAAACGCAAGCTGGAACTCCGGTCCAGGCTCTTTCTGCGGGAGTTTTCGGCGGATAATTCTCTCCCCTGGCTGCCCGCGCACGTGACCCACTGCACACAGGGAATCCGCGGATTCCTCGTCGGCGTTTCGTTCGGAGAACGACCGCAAGGGTCGGGCGCATAAAAGTCGCGCGGCGCGAACGCATACCGCGTCGCCGGACCGGGCACAAGCATCATCGGTTCAAACAGACCGAGCATCACGCAGATTGCCCGAGCGGCTCCCGACGTACGTCGGGACTCATTCCACCGTCACACTTTTGGCGAGATTGCGAGGTTTGTCCACGTTGCAACCGCGGCGGACGGCGGCGTGGTAGGCGATGAGTTGCAGCGGGATCGCGGTCAGCAGCGGTTGGAGCGGTTCGAGGGTGTCGGGAACGTAGAGCACGTGCTGAGCGAGCTTGGCGATCTCGCCGTCGCCCTCGGTGGCGATGGCGATGACGCTCCCGCCGCGCCCGCGGACCTGGGCGATGTTGTTCATGATCTTGTCATACTGGCTGCCGCCCGTGGCGATCACCACGACGGGCATGCCCTCGTGAAGAAGCGCGATGGGTCCGTGCTTGATCTCGGCGGCGGGCAAACCCTCGGCGTGGATGTAGCTGATCTCCTTGAGCTTGAGCGCGCCCTCGAGCGCGACGGGATAGTTGCACCCCCGGCCCAGGTAGAGCCAGTTCTCGCGATCGCAGTAACGATCGGCGACGGTTTTGGTCTCGTCGGCGTTTTCGAGAATTTGCGCGATTTGCCGGGGAATCTCGGCGAGGGCGTTGACGAACTGCGTCGCGGACGCGGGGGAAAGATGCTTTCGGCGGCCGAGGTAGCAGGCGATCAGGGCCAACACGGCGACCTGGGCGGTGAAGGCCTTGGTGCTGGCGACTCCGATCTCCGGTCCGACGTGGAGATAGACGCCGGCGTCGGTCTCGCGGGCGATCGTCGAACCGACGACGTTGACGACGCCGAGGGTCAGCGCGCCGCGGTTCTTGGCTTCGTTGAGCGCGGCGAGCGTGTCGGCGGTCTCACCGCTCTGCGAGACCGCGATGACCACGGTGCCGTCGTCGATCACCGGGTTGCGATAGCGGAACTCACTGGCATACTCGGTCTCCGTCGGGATTCGGATCAACTCCTCGAATAGGTATTCGCCGACCAGCGCCGCGTGCCAGGCCGTCCCGCAACCTGTCAGGATGATGCGTTTCGCGCGGGTCAGTTCGCGCGTGCAGTCGCGCAGGCCGCCGAGGTGCACCGTGCCGTCGCGAAGCTCGATCCGTCCGCGGAGGCAGTTTTCCAGAGCCGCCGGTTGCTCGCAGATCTCCTTGAGCATGTAGTGTTCGTAGCCGGAGAGCTCGATCTGTTCGAGCGACCACTCGATTTCCTCGGTGTCGCGATGAATCGGGACCGCGTCGAGCGTCGTGATCCGCACGTGATCCGGCGTCACACGAACTACCTCGCCGTCCTTGAGGTAGACGACCTGGCTGGTGTGGGCGAGCACGGCCGCCGGATCCGAGGCCAGCATGTGCTCGCCCTTGCCGACGCCGATGAGCAGCGGGCTGCCGCGGCGAGCGCCGACGATGAGGTTCGGCTCCTGCGAAGATACGACTGCGATCCCATAGGTGCCGGAGACTTCGCGTAGAGCCTTGCGAACCGCCTGCTCGAGGTCGCCCTCGTAGAACATCCCGATCAACTGGGCAAGGACTTCGGTGTCCGTCTCGCTGCGGAAGACGATGCCCTGGCGTTCGAGGTATGTGCGCAACGCCCGGTCGTTCTCGATGATCCCGTTGTGGATCAATGCGATCCGCCCGGACGCGTCCATGTGCGGGTGGGCGTTGATGTCATTCGGAGCGCCGTGGGTCGCCCAGCGGGTGTGGCCGATCCCCGTCGTCGGCGTCGCGTTGAAATCCACGATCTGTTCGAGGCAGGAAAGCCGCCCGGCGGACTTGCTGACGCTGATCCGGCCGGGCTCGATGAGGGCGACGCCCGCGGAATCGTATCCGCGGTATTCAAGCCGCCGCAGCCCCTCGATGAGGATCGGAAGGGCCGGCCGACTGCCTACGTATCCGATGATTCCGCACATGATTCGCTCCCCGGTCCGGCGGTCGAGGTCCGGACGCCGTCAGTCCGAACGGTTCTTTCGAACACCCCTGCAACATTATCGGCTGGGCGGCGCCCGCAGGCAAACGGCGTCCGGCCTGAGATTCTCTCGTTTCCGGCGGTTTGGCTGCTCCGGATAAGCGGACACAACTGAGTTGACCGGGTGAGCGTGCCCTCGTCTAATCGAGATCGCGGGCGAGCGCCGCACCCGCTGTTCCGAATGTGCGCGGCGCAGCCCCGATAACTACGCGGACTTGGTGATGGGCGCCGATCAAATGATCCCCTTGGACGGCGGCGAGCTGGAGCCGTCGGTCGTCGATGCGACGTTCGGTTTGGCGCTGCGCGTCGTGGTTTCGCCCGGTGTCCTGGAGCGGGTGCGCGCCGGTCGCGAGCACATCGAAGCGCTGCTCAAGGAGGACCGCCCCTATTACGGCATCAACACCGGGTTCGGTTCGTTCTGCGATCGCCGAATCCCGCCGGATCAGCTTGAGACTTTGCAGGAAAACCTGATTCTCTCCCATGCGGTCGGCGTCGGACCGCCCGCGCCCGACGAAATCGTTCGGTTGATGCTTCTCTTCAAAGCGCACGCGCTTTCGCACGGACACAGCGGCGTCCGGCCGATGATCGTCGAGGGCCTCCTCAACTTGCTCAATGCCGACCTGCTCCCGCTGGTTCCATGCAAAGGCTCGCTTGGAGCGAGCGGGGACCTCGCGCCGCTCGCGCACATGTCGCTTCCGCTGATCGGACGCGGCGAGGTGCGGCTTTATGGCGAGCGGCTGCCGGCGGATAAGGCTCTGGAGAAACACGGTATCGAGGCAGTGCGTCTGGCGGCCAAGGAAGGATTGGCGCTCATCAACGGCACGCAGTTTATGACGGGCTACGGAGCGGCCCTTTGTGTTCGCGCGAATCGGGCGTGCAAGCTTGCAGATGTACTTGCCGCTATGTCGCTCGAGGCCGTTCGCGGACGACTCGATCCGTTCGACGCGCGGCTTCTTGCAATGCGACCTCATCCGGGCGCGATCGAAGTTGCGGAGAATATCCGCAGGCTCCTCGCCGGTCGGCCGGCGAATCCGAGCAAACCCTACGGTCTTCGCGTTCAGGACCCTTATTCGCTGCGGTGTGCTCCACAGGTGCACGGCGCATCGCGGGACGTAATCCGCCACGTCGAGGAAGTCATCTACCGCGACGTCAACAGCGTGACGGACAATCCTATCATCACGGACGACGGCGCGATCCTCTCCGGCGGGAACTTTCACGGGCAGCCCGTCGCGTTGGCCCTGGACTACCTCGCGTGCGGTATAGCCGAGCTGGCAAGCATCTCCGAGCGGAGACAATACCTGCTCGTAAACGACGGACACTATAGGCTTCCGCCGGGTCTGATCGCCGACAGCGGACTGAACAGCGGGTTCCTGATCGCCCAGTACACCTCGGCCTCCCTCGTCGCCGAGAACAAGGTGTTGTGCCATCCTGCCTGCGTCGATTCGATCCCCACGGCGGGCGGACAGGAGGACCACGTCAGCATGGGCGCGACCTCGGCCGTCAAGGGCTGGACGATTATGGACAACGTAGAGACGGTGCTCGCAATTGAACTATTGCTATCGGCGCAGGCGTTGGAGTTCACGCCGGCCGACGATCTTGCTCCCGCTATACGAACAGCGCGTCAGTCCGTCAGGCGGCGGATCGCGCACGCCGATCGCGATCGAATGTTCGGAGACGATATGCAGGCCGCATTGTCGCTGGTGCGCTCGCGGGAGGTTCTGCGAGAGACCGAAGCGGAGATCGGAGCGCTGGCATAGCCGGGATGCGGTTCGCGATCACTTTGGTCCGCGACGCCCGCCCGCGACGATGATGAAGAGCGGCAATCCCGCCACGATCATGCCCGTACCGAGCATGTTCATGGGGTGCCCTCAGCAGAACTTCATCCGCAGCCCGATCCCGGCCAGCGGCATCAATCCGAACACGATGAGTCCGAGCAGTTTCATTGCAGAGGCTCCTTTCCGCCGACGGTGCAGACCGTAACCATTATACGCAACTTTCGGTGAGTCGGCGCGAGGGGCTGTCATTCCTCCACCCCAAGGGGTGGGGTACCCGCCGTTCCGGTCGGCGCGTACGGTCCGTTACGGACAGTCCGCCTGCGCCTGGTACGGGTATGCAATCCCCCTGAACGCATCCACCGTGCTGGCAACGTCGTCGAAGTCCACCAGGTAATCAGGGGTCGCGGGCCGCAGGTCGCATTGCGCAACCGGTGGGGCCTGCGGGATACTCCGAAATCGGTCGACGACCGCGGATATGTCCGTGAAGTTCACCACGCCGAACGGACTAACGACATCCCCCCACGCGCGCGTCGCCGCCTCCGCGTAGATCGACACATTGTCTCCGCCGAACTCCGAACGGAACCGATAGCGACGACCCGGCGCGATCCGCTGATCGGCCACGTGCGCCGTGCCCCATGCCGAAGGCGTCCGGAACACGGGCGACGCAACCAATCGCGCGACCCCATCGTCGACGAGGGTCGCCTTCGGAGCGAAATCCACATAGGAAGAAAGGCAGGGTTGGTCACTCGACGTGACGTGCAGCGCGACCGGTCCCGCGCCCGGGGACGGTGTAATCGCCACGTATCTCGCGCCTTCGCCGACGACCATCGGAGCGACCCATTGGGCACAGGCCGCCAGCGACGGAGGCGTCGACGGATCGTTCCATTCCGCGCGAAAGTCGGACCAATCCGCGCAATCCACGTCGCCGTCGGCATCGAAGTCGAACACGCCGCACCCCGCGCCGGCCATGCCGCCCGATCCCGTGAAACAGCCTGCAAACGCGGCAAAATCGTCCGGTCCCACCGTGCCGTCGTCGTCGTAGTCTCCCGGCAAAAAATTGCACTCTTCGCCGGTCAGGCGAATGTCGTCGATGTTCCATCCGCAAAAGTGAACCGTCGAATCCGTGGGTCCCATCGTCCATCGAAGATAGACCGTCGGCTGATGGTCCGCGATTGCGGAAATGTCGAAGTCCTGATGGGTCCACGCCGAGTCCGCGGCTTGCGAGGTGTTCTGCCAGATCGTGACCCAGTTGGCCCCGTCGTTGCTGACGCGCACCGACGCGCGATCCCACGTCGCCTCCTCGACGCCGAGCCAGCGCTGGAATGACAAGCGGACGCCCGATCGAGCAGTGCAGTCAATCGGAGGCGACGTCAGATGCTGCTCCGGGAGGCCGTCGGCGTAATCGCCGGCCAAGTTGTAGCCGTACACGTTGCTTCCGGTGTAGCCGGCGGTCGGATCGGGGGACCCGCCCTGTGCGCCGCCGCTGCCGGTCGGCGTTCCCCAGGCCCACTGACCCTGCATGCTCCAGCCCGGATTGGCGTCCAACGGTTCGTCAAAAAAGGCCGCGGTGCTCGTCACCACGGTTGCGGAATAGACGCCTTGATCCGGCGCTCCGTCCGGGCTGTTGACCAGCGATCGGCCCGAGCCTTGCGCGGTGAAATAGAAGTTGGGCATAGCGCTGCAATTCATCGCGGGAAGCACGGCTTCGTACACGTTTCCGCCGACGAGCGTCAGCGGTACGTCCGTGAAGGAACCCAATCCGTCAAGTCGGTAATGCAGACGCATCGACTCCGGTACGACGGTTTCGAACTGCGGCACCGCCTCGACGGTGATGAACGTATTCTCTCCGGCGGCGACGCGCTGCGGCACGCCGTTGGGGAATTCAAGACGAAACGGCGCACGCACCCAATCCGTGTTCGTCAGGCGCAGCATCGCCGGAACGAGTTCTTCATTGCTCGGGAGGATCTGATCCGCCGGCAAGGTGAACCCGTAGAAGCCCGTGTCGCGCAGTTCAAACGAAAACGACAGAATGCCGCGCTCGGAATAGGTCCAGTCGATGGACACACCGCTCGCGGGATAGATGGTCGAATACATCGGTCCGGGCGTGAACGGGGTGCCGTGAACGCTCGTGATCAGCGACTGTATCGCCGTTCCGATTTCGTCGTAGGTCGCCTGATCGGGGGGGAGCGTAGAGGTGTGTCCGAACGGCCAGAGGACAAGTTGCGAATAGCTGTGAATGTCGAGCTGGGCGCGAATGTTGCCGTGGGCGATGAAAAAGTCCCGCAAAACCTGCGTTTCCGGTTCGGAGAACGGCGCGGTTCCGCGGTAGGTCTCGCTGTGTGTCGCGGCGCCCGATCCCGGCCCGCCCCATCCGACGCCCCAGTTGCGGTTCAGGTCCACGCCGAACGTCCCGTTGCCGTTGTTTCGACGATTCTTGCGCCAATAGCGATCCGTCGTCAGCGAATACTCGTAACCGTCGACGTTGAACACCGGCACAAGATAGAGCTCGACATGATCCACGAGGTCGGTGAGGGCCGGGTCCGATCCGTAACCGCTCAGCAGATAGTTGGCGAAGTAAGTCGGAACCGTCGTCGTGATCCACTCCCGCGCGTGCTCGCATCCGAAATACAACACGCCCGGTTTGTTCGTCGTCGCCGCGTTCGTGATGCGGATGCCCCAGATCGTTCGCCCCTGCAGCGTCGTCCCCACGTTGACCATCGACGCCAGCGTCGGATACCGCGCGACCAGTTCGTTCATGTACCAGACGATACTGTTCGTTCCGATATACGGACGATAGTCGAGGAAGAAGTCGCTGAACGGATCGCCGGTGGCGACGGCCGCCACCCGCCGCGCGTTTTGGGCGCGGTCCAATTCGATCGCCTGCTGCACGTCCGCAACGCGCACTTGCATCTCCAGACCGAGCCGCGACAGCTCCTCGATCTGCTTGGGCGTCGCGATCACATCCAACGGTCCGCGACCGATGTTGCAGTTCTTGATCCCTACGCCCATGCGCTCGAGGGCTTCGAGTTGCGCATCCGTCTTCACCATGACGCGGACTTCGCTGTAGCCGTCATAACGAACCGGCTGATCCGCGGCGAACACAAGCGACGCGCATACCGTGAAGCCCAACGCGAACAATCCCGCTCGAGTAAGTCGCGTTCGACCGGCCATCTTCACCCTCCATGCCGTAGCTTGGCTTGATTGAACCGTCGCGCCCCCCCAAGGACGCTGGAGAGACCCCTAATCTACCCGAACCTCCGCGGCGATCATAGGTCCCCTAATCTCTTCATTTCAACTCCAGTGCTCTCAACGACGCCAGGCGGTTCCGTTCCGCGCGATCCCGCATCCGAACCCTCCCCTTGCCGGATCGACGCGAATCCTGCAAATTACCGACAGGGAAGCGTTGGACGCTGCCTCCGCCGGGATGCAGCGCGGAGAATGGTCGGCGAATTCCAGACGACCAGGCAGGACGCAGGCCCGCTGAAAGAAGGAAACATGATGCCCGCAAGACCTCTTTTTTTGCTCATAAGTGCTTTGTTCATAGGGGGATGTGCGACAACGGGATCACCGCCGGCCGACCGGGCCGGAAAACCCGGCCACGACAAGATCGCCGATTCCGGCGGGGCCTCGGACAATGTTGCGACTGCCCCGCAGCCGATTGCGCTGGATGAAAGCACTCTGATCGAGATTGTCGAGGAAAAGTACCCCAGCGGCGCGCAGTGGAAGCGCACCGAGGGCAAGCGCACGAAGACGGGCGAATTCGTCCCGCACGGCGTTACAACGACATGGTACGAGTCCGGTCTGAAATGGTCGGAAACGAGCTTCCGCAACGGTATCAAACACGGCCCTCGGCTAACGTGGTACACCACGGGGGCCGAATGGTCCCAAGGAAATTATGACGACGGCGTCGAGGACGGAACGTGGACGGCCTATCACCCCAACGGCGAAAAGGCCCGCGAATGGCACATCGACCACGGCGTCTGGAACGGGACCTACACGGAATGGCACCCCAACGGCGGGAAGCGCATGGAGGTGACCTTCGTAGGTGGCATCCGGCAGGGCGTGATGAACATCTACGATGAGAACGGCAAGGTGGCCGCCTTCACCGATTTCATCGACGGCGTCGAGCAACCCTAATCAGCGCTCGATCTTCATGGGACGCCGGGTACACGATCGTTGATGCGGCGAGCATTTTTGCGGTTCCGACCAACGGCCAGGCTCCAAGGTTCCGGTGCTACGAGACGACGGCAACGGCCTTCGGGGAATCCATGTCGGAGTTTCCTCAAGACCGCAATTTCTTGAGAAATTCGTTGAGATTCGCTTGCACTTCCTTCTTTTAGTGGAGTACAATACCAGCATCCTTTCTGAGTTGGACCGGTGCGGGCGGAGATGGCATGTGCCCGCAAAGGGAGGCGAGAGCATAGTTCGGCGCGGCGCTTTCGGGCTGTTGCTTTTGTGCATACCGCAGATTCTCGGCGGCGGCGATGCCAAGGATCGGTCCCCGCGTCGGGGGGCCGGATCCGTCCGCGACTCCGCCGTCAAATCCGCTGATGAGCATCGTTCCCGGCCCAGCGACGATGTGGCGTCACCCCTCGTGGATGACGCGGATTACGGAAGGGAGCTGACCCGCTTTCGGATCGTAACCTCGGCAGGCATTCTGGTCATTTACGATGCGGCCATTCCGCCGGACGTCAATCAGAGCCGCGAGCGGAAGCGAGCGGACAACTCGGACTATTCCGGCTTCGTCGCGTACTGGAACGATTTTGAGACGGAGTATCTTTACGTCTTCGATCGCCTGCTTTTCACGCCGGACGATGTCGCCGTGGCCGTGGGGAGTCTGCAACGCGACTTCGGACTCGACCCGGCGCTGTTCGCTTCGCTTGACGGGGTGGCCCAGGTTCCGCAGAACCTGGGGCCAGGATTTGATGATTCGCATGTTGCGGTCCAATCACTCCCCCACCTTCCGCTTCGCGGAAGATGGGCCACCCAGCCGGCGACGATCCTTGTCCTCGAGCGTAGCGAAGGAGACGACGGTTCATGGCAACCGGCCTCCCGCGAACTGGTTTTGGCCGTCATGGGTTTCGCCGCTGATGAAGAAGGCGTGGGCGGCATAGCGGGGACGGTCTGGGGATGTGTGGGCCCGGATAGCCTACCGATCGGTCCGATGCCTGCGCCGCCGCCGAGGGCTTCGCCGGATGTGCTGCTTCGGCTGGCGTTGGCGGAAGCCGGGTGCGGCGGCGGAGGCGATCCATGCGCCGGCATGAGTTGCAATGACGGCAATGTCTGCACCAACGACGGCTGCTTCGCGGCCACCGGCTGCGACAACGGCCCCAAGTGCGTCAATCCAGACCGCCCCCAGTGCTGCGGTTTCGCTGAGGACGAATTCGCCTGCTGCATGGCCGACCAGGTCTGCTGCCGCTACCGCTGGGCCGGGGAGGGCCACCCGGACAACGGTTGCTGCCCGCCGAACACCACCTGTTGCGGGGCGGGGTGTTGCCTGCCCACGCAAACCTGTTGCAACGATGTATGCGGGACCAGAGGAGCCTGTTGCTTTTTCGACACAGGCTCCTGCTCGGAATTGACTTACCTGTGTTGCCAGCAGCAGGGCGGGACGTTTCAGGGCGACGGAACCACTTGCTCGCCGGACGATTTGTGCAGGCCCAAATGCGACAATTGCCAGACGTTTGGGTATACCTTCCAGGAGTGTTTCCACTTGGCAAACGCACAAAACGGCGACCCGTGTAGGACCGACATGTGCATCATCAATCAACTCGATACTGCCGGATGTATTCGCTACCCACATCGGGAAGGCCCTCCCAAGTGCAACACGGACACACTTCCTGACGCTCCGGGGAACCAGGAAATAGTCCAGTTTGCGATTGATATGGATTGTCCCGCGCAAAACGTGGATTGGCACGTTTTTTGGACACAGGAGTATGGTTGCGGCGATAACTGTTGGACAATCAACCATCGAGACGCGTGTGGGGTAGGCAGTTGTGCCGGACCCATACTGAGAGGACCGGACCGCTGGGGGCAAAAGAGGGTATGCGGCTGTCCGCCGCCATGAGCGAACAAATGAGGAGTCAAATGGGTAACGTTCTCCGTTCCGAGAGGAAACATGGTATGGAATTGCATCGACGCATCTGCGTAAGCCTCGTGGTTGTCCCTTTATTGACCGTGTCGGGGATCGGGGGGAAATCTAGCCCCTTGTATGCGGAAGAGCCCGCAAACCCCGCAGATTCCGTGCCCCGTGAAATGGTCGCACAGGATTCCCTGCTCTCGGGGGCGTTCACAGCAGTTTTTGAAATCGAGGTGGAAAAAAATTTTCTCGGACCCGACCAAAGCAGGGCCACAAAGGTTTGTCACTACACCGCGTCGGATGCCGCCGTGGGCTTGACCGTCGAGACGAAATATGAGGCTGATCCTCCGTACCGTCCCGTGAACACTCCCGGCTATAGCGCCTATAGACCACTGGACTTCGATCGCGACGGGAATTTGATTGTGTGGCGCTCACTCAGAAAGGTCTCGCTTTCCACGGCGCATTTCAATAGATTGTACGATGAGCATGAAGTAATGCGCATCGCTCCGAGTGGAGAAGTCCTTTCCAAGGCGCGTGGCCCTGAGGTGTACGAATACGCCGTGGGTTCCCGCGCCAACTTCTACGAATTCGATCAGTTCCGCATGGCCGCAGGGCGCGGTTTCACCAGCCAGATCGAACAGGTGAAGGCGCAACGTACCTTGGTCAACGGGATTCAGGAACTTGTGTTCGACGCCCCCTTCGGTCCGGAAGTGCGCGCGGACTGGCATTTGTACGTTGATCCGGAGAACAACAACCTGGTACGCCAGGCCGACCGGTTCAGCCGCACCTTCAAACGTCCCTCCCTTCACATGGAGAATAGAGGTGTTATCCGGAAAGACGGGCTCACTTTGGCCATGGAGGGGTCGCTGTCGTATGCGCTCGACGAACAGCAAGATTACATACTGAAGGTAACGGTCGTCGATTTTTCAGCCCAGGCGGACAAGAAACACCTGGACCAAATACGCGCCCTTGTAACCGGGCCGTTTCCGCCGGACACCAAGATTGTGGATCATAAGGCTCTTTTTCCTCAGCGTCCATAGCCTACTCGCGTGCATCGCCGTCGGTTCTGGCGGGTGGCCCAGGTCGCTAGACTTGGGGGACTGATTTCTTTCGAGCGCCGCCGGGGTGATTGCAATTGTGGTCCCGCCGAGCTATAAAGTGTGTGATGGCGACGGCCGGGGGCGACGTTGCTCCGTTCAACGCTGGCGACCCGTATGGCGCGGCGGTCGCGGCGGCCTGCAACTGCTGCGTCACCGTGATTTGCCCAAACTGCGATGACGAGAATGCCTGTACCCGCGACTACTGCGAAATCGAGTGCACTTTCGCCTACTGCGTCCATACGACGATCAACTGCAACGACGAAAACGCATGCACAACGGACGGGTGCGGCAGCGCAACAGGGTGCTTTCCCAATCCGATCAATTGCAACGACGGCGTTGACTGCACCAACGACGGCTGCTTCGCGGCCACCGGCTGCGACAACGGCCCCAAGTGCGTCAATCCAGACCGCCCCCAGTGCTGCGGTTTCGCTGAGGACGAATTCGCCTGCTGCATGGCCGACCAGGTCTGCTGCCGCTACCGCTGGGCCGGGGAGGGCCACCCGGACAACGGTTGCTGCCCGCCGAACACCACCTGTTGCGGGGCGGGGTGCTGTCAGTCTGACGAGACATGCTGCAATAATCAGTGCGGGAAGAAGGGCGCCTGTTGCTTCTTCGACACGGGTTCCTGCTCGGAATTGACTTCCCTGTGCTGCGCGCAACAGGGCGGAGCATATCAAGACGACGGTACGTCGTGCTCGCCGGAGGATTTGTGCAGGCCAAAGTGCGAGAATTGTCAACTAATCAACACGACGTTTTACGAATGTCAACACGAGGCAACTGAACCATGTGCTCCGAGTCTCTGTATCGAAGACATCATGATTACTGCGTCATGTTCTTCTTTTCCGTATCGGAAGGGGCCTGAGAAGTGCAATACAGTGGACAGTGGCGTGTCAGGACAGGTCATCCAGAGACTCTACGCTATTCCGATTCCGATGATTTGCGAGACAAGCAGCCCGGGTGGGTTCCACCTTTGGACGACAACGTATCAGGGGTGCGGTACGACTTGTAATAAAATGACGCACTGGGTCCGGTGTGACACTAGTTCCTGTGCTGGCGGAATTCTGATCGACCAGCAGGAGCACGATACGATCCATGAATGTGGTTGTCCCGTTCCATGAATGTGGATGTCCATAGAAGGCGACCTCTGGCCAATAGGAGAGTCATGCGCCTTTTACGGTAGTGCCTCGGAGCGATGGGAGACGTAATCCAATGACAAAGACAGGGTTGCCTTGCACGGTTGTGTGTTTGATGTTCTGGCTGGTTTCGTCACCGGGAGGCGTCACAGCGCAACAGACGCCGGAGGCGAAATCGACTCTTGCGCAGGTTCAAGCGGCAAGTCTGGCGCGTTTCACGCTGGAGGTGGAGGTGGACCGCACGATGCACCAATCGCTGCGGGGACAGGGGGGGGGCACTCGCATCATGCGCATAACGATGGACAGGGACGCGACCGCAATCGTTTGGAAAGTATCCGATTTGGCGCCACCGCAGTATTACCCGCCGGACACGCCCGGCTACCAACCGATGGACTACGACGCGGAAGGAAATCTCAAGTTGGCGATGTGGTCGGAAGGCGCGACTTTTCGCGATCAAACCCTTCACGAGGAGTATTCAGAAAGCATTGGCTATCTAGTTGCGCCGGATGGCGGTGTTTTACGCGAGACCCCCAGCGCCTTGTTGAACCGATATCGCCCATCGGAGTCCAACACCGTTAGCCTGAATCTTCTGCGGAGAATCCTTTGGGCGCTCGGGCGGCCCGACGTGGCCGGTCTGAGAGAGGTCACATCGGAAGCTACAAAGCCGGAGGGGACGCAGCGTGTTCAGGCGGTGGGGTGGTGGGCAACCGGGGCAGGGTCCGGGGTATCTGAGCTATTGACGGAACCGGACACGGGGTACATTGTGCGCCATGCGAGCTTTGCAGCAGAAGGCGAGGAGCAGCGCGCACAATGCCATAGCGAGGGCAGTCGGCGCTTCGGCGACGTCGTCCTCGCCGAGCGCGGTGAATTCAGCCTCCCGTCGGTCGAGACAATTGTGGTTCGACTGGTCTCTTTTTCGCCCACATTCGACCTCGAACTGGTGGGCGAGGTTCGGAAGGTCATCGCTAGGGCACAGACACGACTGGTTAAGGTGTTGGATAGCCGCGATGACCAGGATCGGCCCAAAGTCCGCCTTGTGCCCGCTGGCGATTTGGACAAAGAGAAATAAACCACTACCGCCTGCTAAGGCGGTAGCTTTGAAAAGGCGTGTGGCCCAGGTCGCCAGAGCTGGGGGAGTGATTCCCTTCGAAAGCCCGCCGGGTGATCGCTCTCCCCACCGAAAACAGCGCGCGCCCCTCATGTTATCACTACAGCGCAAGGTAAGCTCAAGAAACTGGTCGATGGTGTTCGATAACTTCTG
>ERZ1292633.283-Hain-H41-02um-R1-283-length-64020-cov-6_pt1 | contig 32523 bp, 27 predicted proteins | sample MGYA00564406_ERZ1292633 | MGnify/ENA primary metagenome ERZ1292633 (study PRJEB36523, sample SAMEA6512639) | groundwater metagenome | collected 2019-01-08 | study: AquaDiva: Metagenomics assemblies of 32 groundwater samples
TCAAGAGGAGACCCACCCCTAACCCCTCGACGCCAAGTGGGCGGGGAACCGTTTGCGCACCGATAAGGACAAGGGTAATAAGCAGCATCATGCGCCGCTTTTACCATAGCCAAAACCCTGTAGGAAAGCAGGTTCTTACCCGAAAATCTTCCCAAGCAGGCTGCGGTCGCGGATGATTTCATGCGCGGCATTATGCCCCGGTGCGCCGGTGACGCCGCCGCCAGGATGCGTGCCCGCGCCGCACATATAGAGGCCCTTGATAGGCCCGCGATAATCCCCATGACCCAGCACGGGCCGCGCCGCCCATAATTGATCGAGGCTCATATGGCCGTGCATGATGTCACCGCCGATAAGTCCGAACTTGCGCTCCAGATCGAGCGGCGAATGGATTTGCCGCGCGATGACCGCGCCTTTGAAATTGGGCGCGTGCTTGGTGACGGTGTCGATGATATGGTCGGCCGCAGCCTCGCGTTCATCGTCCCACGACCTGCCGTCTGGTAATGTCGGTGCGAATTGCTGGCAAAACAGGCTGGCGATATGCATTCCCGACGGGGCCAGACTGTCATCGACGCTGGTCGGTAATTTCATCTCGACAATCGGCTCGGTGGACCAACCAGTGGCGCGCGCGTCACTATAGGCGCGGTCCATATAATCGAGCGTCGGCGCGATGATGATCCCGGCGGTATGGTGTTCGGCCTTTTCCTTGCCGGGCAGCACCGTAAAATCGGGCAGTTCGCTCAAGGCAACATTCATACGGAATGTCCCCGACCCTGCCTTGAAATTGTCCATCCGCCGCACGAAAGCGGGCGGCATATCGGCGCGATCAACCAGCTGTCGGAACAGCAAGGCAGGGCCGACATTGGCGGCGACGATGCTGGCGGCAATCTCTTCGCCGCTCTCTAGACGGACACCTACCGCTTTGTTGCCGTCCACAAGCACCTTGTCCACGGCACATTCGAGGCTGATCTCAACCCCCGCCTCGACGCAGGCTTCGGCCATATATTGGGTGATAGCACCCATACCGCCGACGCTGTGGCCCCACATACCCTTTTTGCCGTTAATCTCTCCAAAGACATGGTGGAGTAGAACATAGGCCGACCCCGGCGTATCGACACTGGCATAATTGCCGACCACCGCATCGAAGCCGAATGCCGCTTTGATATGTTCATTTTCATACCAGCTGTCGAGGAAATTGCGCGCCGATTTGACGAACAGGTCCATGACGTCGCGCTGCGCCTCAATATCCATAGCCGCCAGCCTGCGCCCCTGCGCCGCTGCCGCGATCAGCGCGCGGATGCCGCCGCCCGCATTGGGCGGGGTTTTGAGCGCCATGTCGCGCAGCACCTCTGCCACCCGTTCGAGCGCCGCTTCATAATCGGGGAAAGTCGCGGCGTCCTTTTGGCTGAAACGCGCAAACTCTGCCTGAGTGCGCGCCGTCCCGCCGCCCAGCTTGAGATAACCGTCCGCGTGCGGGAAAAAATTGCTGATCGTCCGTTCGATAATCCGCCAACCACGTTCATGGAGTCGCATGTCGGCGATAACTTTTGGCCGCAGCAGGCTGACAGTATAGCTGGCGGTCGAATTGCGAAAACCGGGGTGGAACTCTTCGGTGACGCACGCGCCGCCGATGACATCGCGCTTCTCTAATACGCGAACCTTCATCCCCGCCCTCGCCAGATAGAAAGCGCAAACGAGGCCGTTGTGCCCGCCGCCGATGATGATCGCGTCATAGCGTTTTGTCATGATTCCCCCAGAAAACCGTTCGTGCAGAGTAGGGGCTAAGATACTGAGCCTGTCGAAGGACGAAGACCCGTATCGAAGCACCATTATTGTGCCATTACCCTTCGATACGCCACTTCGACAAGCTCAGTGGCTACTCAGGGCGAACGGTGGCTGAGGCCGACCAGCCAAATGGCGGCGAATGGTGCTGCCGCGCTTCGGGAATGAGGCCCCGGATTTTGCTCGCAAAGGCGCGCAGGCACACCTCGCTCGCGCCCAGCGGCCCTGCGGTGTAGCGCCCGCTCTCCATCCCCGCCTGCACCCGCTCGATCAGCCATGTATCCTCGGCATTGACGATACGGTTGATGCGGTCATTGGCATAGCGCGCCAGCTTCATTTCTCGCCGTTCGTCGGGCAAAGCATAGGCCCGCACCCGCAGCTCGCAGGTCGTCGGCCCTGTCGGCACCCAGTGCATGAAATCGATCTGGTCGGCATAAAGGTCAAACGCCATATTCGGCCACAGTTTGAAATAGAGCCACAGCCGCTGATTTTCCTCTGGCAAGTGCGGCGCACGGGGCAGATGCGCCTGGTAAAAACGCTCCCACGCATTGGCGGAGGGGCGGTCTACCAACTGCCCCGACATTTTATCAACCCAGCCATGGTTTTCAATCGCATAGCTTTTGCCGAACAGCCGCGTCAGGCCATCGTGCGCGACAGGGATGTGCAGATTATCCGAATAATTATCGCCGACATTCTTCCAATTGACCGCGCGGGGCCGTGCCGAGGGCGTGCCCAAGGGGCGCATATCCTCAAAGCGATAGGGCGCAATTTGCGCATCGACAGGCGCCATCATCTCCGCAACACTGGGGCCGCCATCATCGCGCAGCCGAACAAAGATGAAACCGCGCCAGACCTCGACATCGACGGGCATCAAGCCATTATCGGCCATATCGAGCGCGGGATAGTCACTGCGCATCGGCACCCCCGATAATCGCCCGTCGAGTTCATAGACCCAAGCATGATAGGGGCAGACCAGTTTTTTGACGCAGCCCGACCCCGGTTCGCACAACCGCATCGCGCGGTGGCGGCAAACATTGGCAAAGGCGCGCACAATATCGTCATCGCCGCGAATAATGACTATGCTTTCCCCCAATAATTCGAGTGTATGGTAAGAACCGGCACTGGGCAATTCGCCTATGTGGCAGACAATCTGCCACGCAGGGGCCATCACCCGATCCATCTCCAACGCGTAATATTCCGCGTCATGATAAATCCAGCCCGGCAGGCTCCAATCAGCGTCGGGATCGTCATTGGGGTTAGGCGCATCCACTGCGGCTTACCGCCCGAACGCCAATGCAAGATCGTGGATATGCTCTATCGCAGCATAAAATGCAGAAACGCGGACCCGTTCATTGAGGCCATGCTCATGCCCCTCACCCGGAACCTCGAACATCCCCGATGTGCCATAGGTGGGGATGCCGTTGCTGCGATAGACCAGCCCGTCGGTTGCCCCCGCCATCAGCGATGGTGCGACGGGAACGCCGGGGTTGCGGGCGTGAACCGACGCGGTAATCGCATTCGCCACTTCGTCGGTCAGTTCGGACACCGGGCTTTCCTGCGGCGCATCCATCACCTCTATCACCAGCGCAGGGTTGCTGATAGCTTGCCCAAGCTCGCGCTGCACTTGCACAACGGGGGTGCCGGGAAAGATGCGGCAATTGACGGTCGCTTCGGCGCGCTGCGGCAGCGCATTTTCAGCATGCCCCGCCGCCGCCATTGTCGCCACGCATGTCGTCGCAATCTTGTTGGCATATTCGGGATCGGCGCGGATCGCCGCCAGTGCCGCCGCATCGCCGGGGTCGGCGGCAAAGGCGCGCAGTGAGGGCGCTATCGATCCCGTTTCGACCTGTCCTACAGCGGCGAAATAGCTGCGCGTCAGCGCGCTCGCCATCACCGGAAAGCGGTGCTCCTCCACCCGCAACAATGCCCGCGCCAGATCATAGATCGCATTGTCGGCGCGCGGCACCGAACTATGCCCACCCGGATTGCGCACCGTCAGCCGGAACGAGGCATAGGTTTTCTCTGCTCCCTGGGTGAAATAAATCAATGGCCGACCCTCAGGCGTCAACATTCCGCCGCCCGCGTCGGTGTTGATGGCAAAGGCGGCGCCGCGCACCCATGGGTGCTGAACCACGGCGCGGGTCGTCGTCTGTTCGGTTTCCTCATCGCCGATGAAGACGAATATCAATGTCCGTAGCGGGCGATAGTGGTCGTCAGCCAGCCGGTGGATGGTCGAGAGCAACGCCGCCACCCCAGCCTTGTTATCCGCCGCGCCGCGAGCGATGAAAAAACCGCCCTGCTCGCTCAGGACATAGGGGTCGGCCTCCCAATCCTCTGGCCGCGCATCGACCACATCGAAATGCGCGGAGAACAGCACGGGCGCAAGTGCGGGGTTGCTGCCGGTGATGCGCACCAGCACCGCCTGTGTATCGCCCACGGGGATGCGCGCGATGTCGGCCCCGGTCGCACCCGCCAACTCGGCCTGTGCCACGATATAATCGGCGGCGGCGTTCAACTGCCCATGCCCTTCGGAACTGCGGAACGCGACCAGCCGTTCGAGAATGGCGCGCGCCTCGCGCTGATGCGAGGCGTCTTGTGCGAACGATGGTGTGGCCATGCCGATCGCGGCCACGGCAACTAAAATTGCGATACGCATTGCACCAATGTCCATCTTCACCCTCCACCCAGCTATGCCATCGCTCATGCTATTAAAGTTGCATCACGGCAAGGGGGACGCGAAGGGTTTCGACATGATCCGCCTGATCACCCAATTGGGTAGCCAGTCGCGTACCGGTGGCAAAATGTTCGGAGATCATGATGTGGTGGCGCTGGCCAAAACAGTCGCGCGTGCCATGGCGGCCATCTAAATAGGCTAAGTGTAGCAGCCTGTTCGCTGGGCTCGTCCTACCGTGAACGCGCGTCACTCAAACCGGCATTGGCGAATGGTGAAATGGTGCCGCTTACAGGACTCGAACCTGTGACCCCCGCATTACGAATGCGATGCTCTACCAACTGAGCTAAAGCGGCACGGGCCGTAAAGGCCATCTGTGCGGCGAGGCGGTTAGCAGTATCATAGGTTCAAGACAAGCCGACGACGTGTGTGTCGTGCAATTCTGCGGTTTAGGCTACTAAATTAACGGTCCATTTACCATTTTGGTGGCATGAGGAGAGCAACTTAGGCCCTACAGGACCAATTGATGATGGACAGCATAGGCAGACCAATTGAAAGTGGCGATGAAATGTTGCCGGACGTTTTCGATGACGCAGTGGAAGACGCGCCGGGCATAGAGCCTCCACCGATGATCGGTCTTGATGAGCGTCGCATGCATGTGCGCGCCTATAATTTCTGGGCAAAATTGCTTGATGGGCGCTCTTTTCCATCAATCGAATCGCTCGATCTTGATGATCTGGGCGATTTTGGCACGAACACCGTGCTGCTTGATTTCACCGGTGGGCTGGAAAACCCCGCCATTGCGTTCGTCGGCGAATCTATTGCTGCGGAATGCCAGCTAGACGAATCGGTTCAATTCATTGCCGATGTCCCGCGCCGTTCGCTCCTGTCGCGGCTCACCGACCATTATCTTCAGATCATAGCCAATCGCGCGCCCATCGGGTTCGAAGCAGAGTTCATCAACGAAAAAGACGCGACGATCATGTATCGCGGCGTCCTGTTGCCCTTTTCCTCCGACGACGACACGATTGACTTCATCCTAGGTGTTATCAATTGGAAACAAGCGGCGGAAACCGACCTGACTGACGCCTTGAGCGAGGAAATGGCTGCCGCTGCGCTCGCAACCCCGCATGCCAGGCCTACCGTGCCCGTGTGGGCAGATGGTCCAGAGGCCATTATGGAACCCGATGCCGTAGCGCCTGCGTTTCCAGAACATGCGTACGACCATGCCTATCAAGATGATGAATTGGTGCTCGATGAAACATTTGTCGCCGCGCATTTGGATGGCGAGGATGCGAGCCTCGCCGACTGGCTGGCCAATGCACGGGCAAGTGCCGATGTTGCGGCGAATGCCCATGCGCGTGGGCACAATGCGCTCTATCAGGCCATTGGCCAGGCGTGGGGTTTTGCGTGCGCGGCACAAAAAGCGCCCGGTGATTATGCCGAGTTGCTCGATGAAGCTGGTATAGCGCCATCAGACCGTTCCCCTATGACACCTGTCGTCAAGCTGATCTTTGGCGCTGGTTATGACAAGACGCGATTGGCCGAATATGCGGCGGTGCTGAATCACGCTGCCGACGAAGCGATTCCTGCTGATCAGCTCACCCCCTATCTCATCGCGCAGTCCGATGGCATCAAGGGGTTGGTCAAAAAAATCCGCGCGGCAAAAAATGCGGCGCGGCCAGCGCATGATCCGATGGCGGGGATTGCCGAAAAATTACGGCGCGCCGTGCCGTTGGCGCATGTCGAACTGCCCTATGTCGAGAGCGAACAAGAGTTTAGCTTGCTCGTTGCCCGGCGCATGCCGGACGGCAGCCACGCCATTATCGCGATGATCGGGGATGACGACAGTCAGTGCGTGCGGACGTTGAAGATCGCCGCACGGCGTATTTAGCGCGGTAATTTAATTACACCATCATGCACGATATGGTCGTTCAAGGGGTTGAGGCATTGCCGCGTCGGGCGCATAAGGTGAAGCGATAACCGCCATCCCGTTCCCCTCTGAACAACCGAGTGCGACATGCCAAAGCGCAATCCTGACACAATTCAACAATCCGATATTTCACCGCCCCCGGGGCACATCATTGACAGGGTATGCGGCGCATTGTGCGAGAGCGCTCTACCCGACGAGGCCCCCGACGATGGGGGGGGCGCCGACGACCTGTCGTCGTGGGGGGATGCTGCGGCTTTTGTCGCTTCGCTAGCGATGACGCGCGACATTGGGCACCATGCCCTCCGTTTGGAAACACAGCCCGGCAAGGCGGGTGAACGGCGGATGCGGCTTGCCTTGATCAATGATGACATGCCGTTCCTGGTTGATTCTGTGGCGGCAGCCGTCGCCGCTACGGGACTTGCGATATACAAAATTGTCCACCCCGTGGTTTCGGTGCGCCGCAATCCCGATGGCAGGTTGGACCAGATACTCGATCGCGACACCAGCGGGGAACGCCGTGAGTCGATGATCTACATGGAAATTGCGCGCGCCGATGCCAAGGAACGCCGTGAATTGGTGGCTGACATTAGCCGCGTTCTCGCTGACGTGCGGGCGGCCGTCACCGATTGGATCAAATTACAGACGGCGATGCACGATGATGCGGAACGCTGTCACGACAGCGAGGCAGCCGCCTTGTTACGCTGGTTCCTCGACCGTAATTTTACGCAGCTTGGCCATGAAACGCATGTGCGTGGGCAGGCTCCATGTGCGCCGCTTGGCTTTTGCCGCAACGATGGGCCGCCGCTCTTGAACAAGGCGACAATCGAAGCCTCTATGGCGTGGTTTGCACGCGGCGGGCGTGCGCCGCTCATCATCAAATCAAACCGCATTTCGAGCGTCCATCGCCGCGTCCTGATCGACCTCATCATCATCCCGGTCCATGATGAAAGCGGGCTGAGCGGGATTTCGATTCATGCGGGATTATGGACCAGCGCCGCCCTATCTTCGCCGCCTGAACGCGTGCCGATGCTGCGCAACATGCTGTCGGAACTGCTCAAAAAATTTGATTTCGACCCTTCTGGCCATGCGGGCAAGGCGTTGGCGCATGTGTTGACACAATTGCCGCATGACCTTTTGATTTCGGTCGATTCAGCCCAAATTGAAACGCTGGCACTGACCGCAATGTCGATTGCGGACCGCCCAAGGCCAAAATTGCATATGCTGACGGCGGCATTGCAAAGGCATTTATTCGCCTTTGTCTGGTTGCCGCGTGACGAAGTGTCCACTGGCCGCCGTTTGGCTATCGAAGCGATGTTGACCCAGCGCACACAGGGCAAGGTGCTGAGCTGGAGCATCACGATGGAGGATGGCGGCGCGGCATTGCTGCGGTATGCCATCGATTTACGCGGCGGCGTTATCCCCGATGCGCAGGCGCTTGATGAGGAGCTGGAAGCCATGGTTCGCGGCTGGGTGCCGGGGGTCGAAAAAGCACTTTCCGAATTGGGCGAAGGACGCGCATCGGTGCTGGCCGGCCGGTTTGCCGCGCGTTTCCCGGCTGCGTATCGGCTATCGCACAGCCCCGATGAGGCCGCGCTTGACATATTGCGCCTCCACGATCTGGGCGATGACAGCCCGGTTGATGTGCGGATATCGCAATTTGGCGGCGCTGGAGCCGCTCGGTTACGCCTGAAAGTTTATAGCCATATCGGTGCTCTCCCCTTGTCGCGGGTTGTCCCCGCGCTTGAAAATTTTGGCTTCACCGTCGTCGAAGAAGTGCCGACAATGCTCGACGCGGCCAGCGGCGACCATGCGGGAGAGCATGTGCAGGACCTACTGCTTGATGCCGGGCATAGCGGGATGGATTATACCAAAGATGCGAAACGCATCCGCATCATCGAGGACGCCATTGCCGATGTCTTGCGCGGCGAGGCCGAAAATGACGCATTCAATCAGTTGATTTTGCAAACGGGCATAGCGCCAGGTGCCATTATCTGGCTGCGCGCTTGGTTTCGCTATCTACGCCAGGCGGGTGCCAATTATGGCCTGTTGACTTTTGTCAGTGCGCTGCGCGGTGCACCCGATGTCACGCGGGGTCTGGTTGACCTGTTCATAGCCCTCCACGACCCGGCCCGGCAATCGGACACCGCCACAGGGGCCGCAAGAGCAGCCATCACCGATGGTCTTGCCAAGGTCGCGGCGATTGACGAGGATCGCATCCTGCGCCTGATGCACAGCGTGATAGAGGCAACGCTACGCACCAACGCCTTTGCCCCTGCCGCGCAGGAAGCATTGGCGTTCAAACTGGATAGCCACGGCATCTCTTGCTTGCCGCGTCCGTTGCCGTGGCGCGAGATTTTTGTCTATTCCCCCCGTGTCGAGGCTATTCACTTGCGCGCCGGGCCTATTGCGCGCGGTGGCCTGCGCTGGTCCGATCGCCGTGATGATTTTCGCACCGAGATATTGGGATTGATGAAGGCGCAGCGGGTCAAAAACGCCGTGATTGTGCCGACGGGTGCCAAGGGCGGTTTTTACCCCAAACAATTGCCAGACCCATCGGTAAATCGCGATGCATGGCTGGCCGAGGGGACCGAATGTTATCGCATCTTCATCCGCACCTTGTTGTCGATTACCGATAATCTGGTCGACGGCATTGTCGAGCACCCGCAGGGCATTGTCATCCGCGACGAACCAGATCCCTATTTCGTTGTGGCTGCAGACAAGGGCACGGCGACATTTTCCGACATTGCCAATGCCATCGCGCTGGGCCATGGATTCTGGCTGGGCGACGCTTTTGCGAGCGGCGGGTCGAACGGTTATGACCACAAAGCCATGGGCATAACGGCAAAGGGCGCGTGGATTTCCGTGCAACGCCATTTCCGCGAAATGGGCGTGGACGTGCAACGCGACGCCATCCGTGTCGTTGGCGTCGGCGACATGTCCGGTGATGTGTTCGGCAATGGCATGCTGCTCTCCAAATCATTGAAACTGATTGCAGCGTTCGACCATCGCCATATCTTCATCGACCCCGACCCCGATGGCCCGAGCAGTTGGGCCGAACGCGCGCGCCTGTTTGCTCTGCCGCGATCAAGCTGGGCCGATTATGACGCCAAATTGCTGTCCAAGGGCGGCGGCATTTTCCCGCGCAGTCAAAAAGTGATTGCGCTGTCCGTCGAAGCGCGGGCGGCTTTGGGCATCGCGTCCGAAGAGATTGAGCCTGCCGCGCTGTTGTCGGCAATCCTCAAGGCCGAAGCCGACCTGATCTGGTTTGGCGGCATAGGCACCTATTTGAAGGCAGCAGCCCAGAATAATGCCGAAGTCGGCGACCCCGCCAACGACGGGCTGCGCGTCGATGCACAGGATGTCCGAGCCAAGGTTATCGGCGAGGGGGCCAATCTGGGCATCACGCAAGCCGCGCGCATAGCCTTTGCCGCACGCGGTGGCCGCATCAATACCGATTTCATCGACAATAGCGCAGGCGTTGATTGTTCGGATAACGAGGTCAATATTAAAATCGCACTCAATAAGGAACTGCGCGACGGTATCTTGGCAGAGGATGCCCGAAACACCCTATTATCCTCAATGACCCAAGAAGTCGGCGATCTGGTGCTCACCGACAACCGGCTTCAAGCGCTGGCTTTGTCGATTGCGGAACGTGGCGGCGCACCCGCAATGCCCGCCATTTTGCGGCTGATCGACCAATTTGAGGGCGCTGGGCAGCTGGACCGTATAGTCGAAGGGATTGCGCCCAATGATGAATTGATGCGGCGCGCCAGTGACCATCGCGGGATGACACGTCCAGAATTGGCGGTCATATTATCAACCGCCAAATTGGCGTTACAGGCAGCGACCGAAGAGTCTGGCCTGGGCAGCGACCCGTTGATGGACGGTGAATTGCTGGCTGCTTTTCCCGAGCCGCTGGTGGCGGCGCACCGCGATGCCATTTTAACCCACCAGTTGCGCGGCGCCATTGTCGCTACAAAGGTCGCCAATCGCCTGATTAACCGCATGGGTTTGACGCACCCGTTTGAGCTGGCGGAAGAAGAAGGCGTTGGTGTTTCCGACGTTGCCGAAGCCTTTGTCGTCGCCGAACAACTGTTTCAGCTTGAGGGGCTTTGGCAAAGGCTGGACGCGGCCGACATAGCCGAAGATGTGCGGTTGATGCTGTATAGTGAAGTGGCGATCGAGGTTCGGGCGCACATGGCCGATCTTATCCGCAACGCGGTTGCATCGCGCACACTGGCGCAATGCGTCGCCGATTTGGCACCGGGGATTGGCAAGCTGGACCGACAAGGCGACACATTGTTGCTGAGCCAAGGCCGCAAACAGGCCAGTGCCTTTGCCGAGCGGCTCATAGCCAAGGGTGCGCCACCTGAACTGGCCGCAGCCGTGGTCCATCTGGCCGAGATTGACGGCGCTGTCGGCATCGTTGCGCTGGCCCGCAAACAGGGCGTCGGTCCCGAAGGCATAACCCGCGCCTTTACGATTTTTGGCCAAGAAACGGGGTTGGACTGGGCGCAAGGCGCCGCCATGCAATTAACGCCTAGCGACCCATGGGAGCGGCTGTTGGTCGCAGGGTTAGCCCGCGATTTTCAACAGATGCGGCTTGAGACCATCGCGCGGCTGGGCGGCGAAGCCGAGGCCGTCACCGCCGATTGGCTGACGCGTAATCAGGCGCGTGTGCAGCAATTTAGGACCTTTGTTACACGGGCACAAACAAGCGCATCACCTTCGCCCGCAATGCTGGCCCAATTGGCGGGGCAGGCCAGGACATTATTGTCGCGGGATTGACAAGGATGATGGTCCGTATAGCCTGACCCCGGTTTCAAACTCTGGGGAGAGGGACATATGCATTGGATTATCCGGGGCGTGGTGGCGCTATGGGCGGTTTATTTTGGCTGGACGGGCCTTACGGGACTGAGCGACCCGACCAGTTACCACGAATTGCTTGGCGTTAGTGGTGACGCGGTGGGGATGAATACGATCCGCGCAGATCTGTCGGCATTTTTCATCCTATCCTCAGTGACAGCGGGCTGGGCTGCTCTGCGGCCCGAACTGCACCTCTTGCTCTACATTCCAGCCGCGCTGTTCGGACTGGCTTTGGCGGGCCGTGCTGTCGGGGTCATGATGGGTGACCCGTTTGACGGGCTCATCCGTTTTTCGATGGTGGCAGAAGCGGTGTCGGTCCTGTTGCTTATCGGAGCGCAGCGGTGGCTGGCGCGATTTAGCGCCGACAGCCCTGTGGCATAACTCAAAAAACACCCAGCCTTGCATATGCTTGGCCGGGCGAGTGGAGGAGTGGTTGGCCGACCCCGTCATGAAGCGGGGCGCGGCGATTGGGTGCGGGTCAGCGGCGGCGTATTGCTTCCTCAATGGTCACGAATGCCATGACGAGCGTGAAGCCGACCATCATGCCCAGAAAAAGCAGCACGGGTGCCTGCATCAGCGGATTGTCCAAGATCTGTCCCTTCATCTCGTGAATGTTGGATAGGCCGTGACGCAATTGCGCGGTTCAGTCTTTGACCAAGGTCAAATCGGTATGGCGCGTTGACGTTTTGCGATTAACGCCGACAATGCGTCGAGCAAGACCAGCCGCTCTTTCTTCAGCGCCTCCGCCCTGTCATCCGATGCAGCCTCCGCACCGCTCTCAATACGGTGGATTTCACGGTTCAGATCATGATGACGGTCGGCCAATTTCGCAAAATGCGCATCCGCCCGAAGCAGGTGAATGGCGGCAGCGGCGTCTGGAAACTCTTGGGACAGTTCATGGGCAACATGGGTCATGGGGGGCTCCTCCTTCGCGGTGGATCCCAATATGCAGCCATGAGCGCGGACCACATTGTCCTAAATCAAACAGGCGTCACGCCAGCGCTTTCTATCCGTGATTTGCGGGGCCGCGAAATGTCCCGTTCCGCTCGAAATCACTCCATGCCGGGGTAGCGCGCAAACTCGGGCATGTCGCCAAGATGCGCCATCCATTCAAAGCGTTCGGCGACTTGGATCTGCGCACCCGGCGCATGGTCCGCCGCATCATCAAGCGTTGCCGATTGAATATCGACAATGCCCGGCAACATCGCGGCATTGGTGTAAAACAAGCCGGTGCCGCATTGGATGCAGAAATGGCGGCGGCCATGTTCGCTGCCCGCATAGACTGCCGCTTCGCCTTGTGTCACGGCGACGTCTGTATCGGCAAAGGCCATCCACGCGACCGCAGGCGCACCCGCGCAGCGGCGGCAATCGCTGCAATGGCACAGCGCGTGATGCTGCGCCTCTCCACTCACTTGATAGCGGATCGCCCCGCAATGACAGCCGCCTGTTAGCATCGCTTTTCTCCCGCCTTCGAGTCGCATTAGAACATAGCAGAAACATTAAGCCGCACAAGCCGCCCTGCCAGAGCAGCGTAAGGGGTTGAATGCCCTGCACAACATGGCATAATGCGCCCAAGGTCGAACGATGTCATGGTCCTACGATGGCCGCAGATGAGGGGACTTTATCACAATGAACCAGCCAAATGCATCGCCAACCGGCGGATTCGACCTCAACCACCCAACCATCATCAGCCTATGCTATATCTCCTCGCTCCTAACAGGCGGCGTGACCGGATTGGTCGGCGTCGTCCTCGCCTTTGTGTGGAGGGGTGAGGCGCATCCAGAATGGGAAGCCAGCCATTACCAATATCTGATCAACACTTTCTGGATTGGGTTGGTCGGGTCGATTGTCAGTGTCGTTTTGATGATCGTGCTGATCGGTTTTCTTCTATTGTTGGCGACCATGGCGCTGGTGATTGTGCGCAGCGTGCTGTCGCTCATCAACGCGCAAAAACGCTTGGCTATGCCCAACCCAGGCAGCTGGACGATCTAGAGGTCGCCAAAGCCCGCAAAGTTGACCTGAGAACGGGGGGTGAAACAACGGTCGCCTGCTGGTTTGCGGGGTGTATTTGTGATGTGGTGTCAGCATAATACACCACATACGCATATTACCCTGGCAATAAGACTGTAGGAAAGTCCTTTGTCTGCCAGATAAAGGCGGGCCGACAGCGCGCGCGAGGCGGCTGTCGGCCCTATGTTCCCGAGTGACTTTGCGGAGACCCCCGGGGGAAAGGGAAATGCGATGGGTATCAGGGCACAGCGCGTTCCAGTTCGGCGATTTGGGCGTCGAGCCGCGCCAGCGCAGCCGCCAGCCGTTCAGGAGTAAAATGTTCGCTGGTGGGCATGCCGGCAAGGCTTTGCCGCGCTATCCGTAGCGCCCGAATCCGCATTTCCGCCGTTGGCGCACCGCAACCAACGATCCGAATGGTAGCGCGGTCATTGGCCGGACCATCGACATGCTGCATGATGGTGCTGTTTGCCTCATCGCCAGCACAGGTCGTCGACACATGGCCCGCATTCGGTTCACCATCGTGGCGGAATACAAACCTATGCTCGGTTCGGTGGGTTTCAGCGCTTGCCGTCGCGTCGCCTGACGTTGGCCCGCTACGAACAATCACAACGCGGCGGTATTCACCCGGGACGGCGGGTGGCATGGGCGGCTGTGGCGGTGTGGGCATCACGGTTTCGCTGGTTCCACTGGCGGTATGCCGAATGATCATGGTGTGCACATTGTGCCCATCCGCATGGCCGTCGCCCGCATCGCCCCGCGAGGCGCGTGCTTGGGCTATGATCCGGTCAATTTCGGCTTGATCGGGAACATGGCCGGTGCGCAGGACGATATTGGTGCCGTCGCCGTCATGGATACGCGTCACTTCCTCGGCTCCGTCGCGCGAACGCTCAATGGTCATCGCATCATCGGCGGTGAGCGCGGGCGGCGTTGGCGTTGGGGGCGGCACAGCCGTTTCAGCCGGATCGGCAAAGGCGTTGCTGGCGGTCAGCCCAAGCGACGCGATGAGCGCGGCGGCGCCAATGCCAAGGCCGACACGGCGGCGCAGCTTTGAACGGGTGGGTTGTATCAACATGGTCAGTCTCTCCTTTAATTTATCACTGCCCAGCATGGGCGCGGCAAAGGCGGATGGGCGGCCGCTCGCAGCCTTGGCGAGCGCGCGGGCATAGGCACCCCGGCGCGGGGCGTCGGCCCCGGCAAGCACCAGCGCATCGCACGCCGATTCCTGATCAAAGCGAAAGGCGCGCCATGCATAAAGCACCACGGGATTGAACCAGTGGAGCGAGGCAAACAGCACCGCTGCGCCATTGGCCCATAAATCGCCGCGCGCATGGTGCGCCAGTTCATGCGCCACCGCCAGATCACGTTCGACCGCATCGAGCGCCAAGCGGCTGTCATCGGGCAGAACGATCATCGGCTGGAGCAAACCAAGCGAGAGCGGCCCCGACACGGCGGCGCTGGAAACGATACGGACACGGCCAGCCCAGCCGACCGTCTCCGCGCCCTGCAATGCGCCGAGCAGGCGGCGGTGCGTCCAATATTGCCAGACAAGGTGCGCGGCGGCCCCGGTCAACCACACTATGAGCAGCGCCTGTGGCCATTGCTCAAAAGCCGAGGCCGCCGCTGGCGTTGCTGACGCATTGGTCATGATTGTCACGTCAAAGCCTTGCCCAGCAGCGCCTTGCGGCGTGGGCCACAGCGACGGCAGGCTGGGTAACATGGCGGGCAGCGGCGGCAAGAGCATCCGCAGCGCGGGCAGCAGCCACAGCGCATAGGCCAAGCTAGGCCCGAAAGCACGCGCCACGGGGCGGCGGACGGCCAGCACCAGCGCGCACAGCGCAGTGGTGGCGATCAGCGTGTCAACCATCCAGTGGCTCAGAATTGGCCAAGCGGTGAGTGTCGGCATGGCCATGGTCATTTCTCCAGCCTTTCGATCAGCGCTTTCAGCTCGGCTATGTCGGTATCGCTCAAGGTTTCGGCATCGGCAAATTGTGCAACCAATGGCGAAATGCGCCCGCCAAACAGCCTATCAACCAAGCGGCGCATCTCGCCGGCGCGGTGCGCTTCGCGTTCGATCAATGGGCTATAGAGGAACCGGCGGCCATCGGCCTGCGTCGCCAACGCGCCCTTTGCCACCAACCGCGCCAACAGCGTCTTGACCGTCTGGATGCTCCAATTGCGCTCATCGCCAATGGCGGCAGCGACCTGGTTGGCGCTCAGCGGCGCGGCGCGCCACAACGGCTCCATCACCGCATATTCGGAATCACTGATTCGCTCGACCATCATTCACTCTCCATCTACAAGCGTAGTCGTAACGACTACATAAGTGGTCTGTCAAGAGAGAAGGGAATATGTCGGGAAAATTGACACTTCACGGCAGAGGTTAATTTGCGATAACCATCATTAGCCGCACTAATGCGCCGTTTCGCAAAACTGGCACGCACTCTGCATTACCATATATGTTCCTGAGGGTGTTCGCCCACATGAAGCGGGTCGGCACAGATTGGTCCCTGAACGCCGACCCGCTTCAACCCGGAAAAATCTCCACATTGACAATGAGCCATAGCGTGCTCCGCACTTGATGCGGAGCGTTGGCAATGAAGTGATGTGTCTGACAGCCAACGCTCCTGCCTTCAGGCCTCGCCTGAAGTTTATCCTGAGCGCCTGCAAGGCAGTCGAAGGGCAGGAGAACAGGGGCTTGAGCCGCTTTACTCGGCCTTGCCGAACAGGCTGTGCAATTCGCCCGCTTCATACATTTCCATCATGATGTCGGACCCGCCGACAAACGCGCCGTTCGCATAGAGTTGCGGGATGGTTGGCCAATCCGAATAGGCTTTGATTCCCTGACGTATTTCAGGGTCTTGCAGCACATCGACATGCGCAAACTCAACCCCCAGATGGTCGAGGATGGCGCAGGCCTTGGATGAGAAACCGCATTGCGGGAACAGCGGCGTGCCCTTCATGAACAGAACGACGGCATTATCGCCGACAATTTGGCCAATACGGTCTTGGGCTGTTTGGGTGGTTGTCTGAGTCATAATTTCAATCCTCAATCGGGACAGGCTGTGGTCAGTTGAAGCGCGTGCAATTCGCCGCCCATGCGCCCACCGAGCGCAGCATAGACGGCTTGGTGTTGGCGAACACGCGGCAAGGCGCGAAAGCTTTCGGACACCACGCGCGCGGCATAATGGTCGCCATCGCCCGCAAGGTCGGTAATATCGACCTGCGCATCGGGGATGGCAGCGCGGATCATGGCCCTAATGGTGTCAGCCTGCATCGCCATGCTATTTACACGCCCTCGATGAAGTGGCGGCGCGCCAGAGCCGATTTTTCCTCAATCGCTTTGCGCACCACGGCCTCGTCAATCTCTACACCCGCCGAAGAGAGGTCGCCGATCAGCTTGCGCACAACATCTTCATCGCCGGCTTCCTCGAAATCAGCCTGAACCACCAATTTGGCATAGCTATCAGCCTCTTCGGCCGTCAGCCCCATTTTTTCCGCTGCCCATGCGCCGAGCAGACGATTGCGCCGCGCGATAATCCGGAACTGCATATCCGCATCGCGGGCAAACTGGTTTTCAAAGGCGCGCTCGCGGTCGTTAAAATCGGTCATATATGTCCCCATGGCGAAGGTGGGCCATTGCCGCACTCTCATCAACCACAATGTAGGGATTGCGCAGCGTTCACGCAACCGCCACTATGGGCGAAAATCGACCCGGCATTTGCTTGCGTGACTGGGCAAAGCTGTTGTCGATTAAGGGGAATAGTGACCATGGCCGAGGCAATGCCCGCCCCGCCAATGCAGGTGCCGACGGATAACAGCGACGGCCCACGCCGCGTTGATCGCACCAAGCAAGTACGCCGACTCGCGACGCAGCTGGGGCCGTGGCGGTTCGCTCTGACCATCATGATGATGGCGCTGGCCCTCTTACTGGCAAGATTTAGCTGGGATACCCCGCTGGTCATCAATGCCGAACGCGCCTTTTATGATGCGCGCACTGCCTTGGCTGCCAGCCACGTCGGGCAAGACCAACGCATCACCATGGTCACCTATAATGACGAGGTGCTGATCGAACGGCGGGTGCGATCCCCGCTCGACCGCGCATTGCTTGCCGACGCGCTAAAGGCGCTCGACCAGATGGGGGCAAAATCGATTGGCATCGATATATTGTTCGATCAGGCAACCGATAATGACGATATATTGCGCGCGCAATTGCGCGCCATGCAAACCCCGACATTCATCGCCTTTGCCGAACCGGGTAGCAACCCCAACAATATCCAGACCCGCCAGGCCGATTTTCTGCGCAGCTTTGTCGCGTCAGTTGAGACCGCACGCACACGCCCCGCCAGCATCCGCCTTGGCACCGATCAGGACGACACCTATCGCCGTTGGCCCGGACGCGCACCGGGAACGCCGACGCTATTGACCGTGGCGATGGCTGGGACCGAGGCGGGGCGTGGCGATGCGTTTGACCATTATCACGGTGGTGTGCGGTGGCGGATGCCAGCGCAAGCTTCGGATCTAAACGGCGTGTCCGTGGTCCCCGTGTTTGAAAACCTCCCGATCACAACCTTTACCAACCCCGACATGATGACCCCTGACATCATGCCCGTCATGGCCGAATTGGTGCGTGGGCGCCATATTTTGATCGGCGGCGACATTATCGACAATGACGATTTTACGACGCCATTATCGCGCATTCCCGACCTTGGCACGGGGGCGACGACGATGAAGGGGCTAGAGGTGCACGCGCATATGCTGGCGCAGATATTGGACGATGCGCGGCTGATCCCGATTCCGGCATGGGCGATATGGCTCGCGGCCATTTTGGCGGTGGCCGCCGGGGCGATGACCGCGCTGCTCGACGTGCGGCCATGGGTGTCGGCACTGTTGCTGTTGGCGCAGATGGCGCTGATCGCGTTCATTCCATATTGGTTGGCGCAATATGGTTTCGATACGCTTGACCTGCCCGTGGCGGGAACGGCCAGCGGCTGGTTGCTCGCTTTTATAGGCGCGACCAGCGCGCTGCGCGCCGTTGGCGCAGAGGAACGCGCCTTTGCGCAAAGCGCATTGGGCAAATATTTGCCGCGAGATATCGCGCTGGAAATCCTCGCCGACCCTGATCGGCTGGCGCTGCACGGCGAGAAAAAGGCGATTTATTGCCTGTTCAGCGACCTTGAGGGCTTTACCAAGATGAGCCACGCGATGACGCCGGAAAATGTCGCCTTCGTGCTCAACGCCTATCTCGATACATTGTCAGAAGTGGTGTTGGCACATGGCGGCACCATCGACAAATTCGTCGGCGATGCGGTCGTTGCCTTCTGGGGTGCGCCGATTGCCCGCCCCGACGATGCCGCCCGGGCCGCACAGGCGCTGCTGGCCATGACCGCCGCTGGCGAAGCGTTCAGCGCGCGCATGGCGCTCGAACAGGGCGGCGCCTTACCGCCGATTGGCCGGACCCGCGTCGGCCTGCATTATGGCGAGGCCGTGGTCGGCAATTTCGGCGGCGAGGGGCGCATCCAATATACCGCGCTGGGTGACAGCATGAACACGGCTGCACGGCTGGAGAGCGCCAACAAGCCGATGAAAACCCGCGCGCTGGCGAGCCGCGAAGCCCTCGCGATTGCCAATGCCGATGGCTTTGTGGCGATGGGACGCATCCAATTGCGCGGCCGCGCCAAGCCCGTCGATGTGTTCGAACCCCGCCCCGACCTTAGTGCAAAGGATCGCGCCGCCATCGACGCGCTGGTCGCCGCGCATGACGCCGGCAAAGGCGAAGATTATGCCCGGCAGCGCGAAACCGTGCGCGCACTGGACATTGCCAGACGCGAATCGATTGATTTCCTGATCGAACGGCTCGACGCCACAGAGCCCGGAGGATTTTATGTTCAGGGCTGATGTGGTCAGCTTGCAGTCAGCAATGTCGAGGTAAATTAGGCCGTATACGAATAATATCGCTTTGTGATTTTGCGCACGGCAAAGGTCGGCGCATCGTGGTATATGGGTCGAAAGAGAGTTTTGGACATTGGAGAGCTAGCATGTCGATTTTCAAACGCGCGCCCATCATCGCCGCCAGCATAGCCGCCTTGGCGATGCCCTGTGCGGCGCTGGCTGACGCCATCATCGTCCGCTCGACCGGGCCATCGGCCACCACATACCCCGTCGGGCGGCGATTGCCGGTTACACAGCGCATCGTCCTGCGCGCGGGCGACCGTGTCGTTCTGGTCGGTGAGGGGCCAAGCCGCACGCTGTCCGGCCCTGGCAATTTCCCTGTCCGTTCCGCCAACATCGCCAATGTGGGCAGCACCAACACGCTGGGCCGCTACCTCAGCGCCACCGGCGGCACCATCAGCCGCACCGGAGCGGTGCGCAGCGGCGGCGTCGGCGAAGCGCCAGCGTCGGCCCCGAACCTGTGGGTCGTCGATATTGCGCGCGGCGGCACCCGCTGTGTATTCGACACCAGCAACGTTACCCTATGGCGCGCCGACATGAGCGAGGACACGCTGTTGATGGTCGAAGATGTGGCGGATTCCAGCCATCGCTCATCGCTGGCGTTCGTCGCGGGGCAAAATTTCCGCCGCTGGCCGAGCGATGCGATGCCGATCCGCGCGGGAGCAAGCTATCGCATCACCGGCCCCGGCATGGCCGAATCGAACGTCATCAGCTTTGTCGCGATAGGCGCTGCGCCCGCCGATGCCGAGGCAGCGGCCAACACGCTGGCCGAACATGGCTGCACCACGCAGCTTGCACAATTGGGCGATCAATTGGCGCAATAGCGAATTGACGTGAGCGCCGCACTTGCGCAATGGCTGGGGGCATGTCCGATACGCCGCCCGCCACGCCCTTGCGCCTGTTCAACAGCCTGACGCGGCAGATTGAGCCGTTCGCTCCCGTCCACCCCGGCGAAGCGCGCGTCTATAGTTGCGGGCCGACGGTCTATAATTACCCGCATATCGGCAATATGCGCGCCTATGTCTTCGCCGACACGCTGGGCCGCGTGCTGAGCTACAAGGGCTACAAGCTCACCCACGTCATCAACATCACCGATGTCGGCCATCTGACCGACGATGGCGATGCGGGCGAGGACAAACTGGAAAAGGCAGCCTCGGAAGGTGCGCAGTCGATCTGGGACGTGGCCAGGCATTATACCGAGGCCTATTGGGCCGACGTTATGGCGCTCAACATCCGCCAACCGGCGCACTGGTCGATCGCCACCGACTATGTTCCGCAGATGATCGACTATGCCAAGGGCATTGCGGACAAACATTGCTACGAACTGGAAAGCGGCCTATATTTCGATACCTCAACGGTCGCCGATTATGGGGCCTTGGCGCGCGCAGTGACAGAGGATGGTGAGGGCCGGATACAGGCGGTCGCGGGCAAACGCCACGCAAGCGACTTTGCGATCTGGCGCAAAACGCCTGCTGGCGAGACGCGACAGATGGAGTGGGACTCGCCTTGGGGGCGCGGCGCGCCCGGCTGGCATCTCGAATGCAGTGTGATGAGCGAAGCCTTGCTTGGCCTGCCGTTCGACATCCACACCGGCGGCATCGACCACCGCGAGATTCACCACCCCAATGAAATTGCGCAAAACCAAGCGCATAGTGGCTGCGACGCGAGCGGCGCGACCATCTGGATGCACAACGGCTTCCTGATCGAACGCAGTGGCAAGATGTCCAAGTCATCGGGCGAGTTTCTGCGACTGCAACTGTTGATCGACAAGGGCTTCCACCCGCTCGCCTACCGCCTGATGTGCCTGCAAGCGCATTACCGCAGCGAGCTGGAGTTTAGCTGGGATAATCTCAGCGCGGCGCTTGTGCGATTAAAGCGGTTGGTGATGGGAGTCGCCGCTCTCCAATCTCGTCACCCTGAACTTGTTTCAGCATCCAATGAGACTCTGAAACAAGTTCAGGGTGACGATGGGGGGCAATTTGGCGCGCTCCTCACCCAATTCGACGCCGCTATTGCCGACGACCTCAATAGCGCCGTGGCGCTAACGCTGCTCGATGAGGCTATGGCACTGAAAAAAGTCGATGCGGGCCAGCAATTGGCAATGGTCGAACGCATGGACGCCGTCCTCGGCCTCAATCTCCTCACCCTGACCCGCGCCGACCTGCGCATCCGCCCCAAGGCCGCGACCATCAGCGAAGCCGAAATCGAGGCCGCGTTGACCCAGCGCAAGGAAGCGCGCGCGGCAAAGGATTATGCTGCGTCTGACCGCATACGTGATGATCTGATCGCCAAGGGTGTCGAGGTGATGGATGGCGACCCGCTGGGTTGGGATTGGCGGATCGAGGTGTGAAGAGACCCCTCCACCACTTCGTGGTCCCCCTCCCCAATGCAAGTCATTGGGGAGGATGCTGCTATACCACTTCCCCCATCGACTTGCGATGGGGAGGTGGCAGTCCGCAGGACTGACGGAGGGGCAAAATGCGACATGACAAACCCGCCGCTACGGTCAAGTACGCCAAACGGCTTCGGCGCGAGCTCAGCAAACCCGAAGCAATGCTATGGCAATTGCTGCGGGCTTCACCCGGCGGCCATAAGTTCCGCAAGCAGCATCCCGCTGGCCGCTTCATCATTGATTTCTTCTACGCACGCGCAAATCTAGCCATCGAGATTGACGGTTATGCGCATGATACCGGCGATAGGCCCGAACGCGACATGCGACGCGACCAATGGTTGGCTGACCGACGGATTGATACGCTGCGCATTCCGGCAGTCGATGTCCTACGCAATGCGACGGCTGTTGCCGATTCCATCATCGCCATCGTTGAGGAGCGTTTGGAGAGATTCGGCAAGCCCCCTCCGTCATCCGATGCTATGACATCCTCTGTCACCTCCCCATCGACTTGCGATGGGGAGAATGTTAAGGGAACTCTATGACCATATGTGTTGCGTCCGCCATGGTGCGGCCATTGTTAGAGCAGCGCCTGCCCGACTGGGTAGAGCCGCACTGGTTCGCCTCGACCGAAGAGCTGTATACGCTGGCGCCCAGCGCGGAAATCGGCTGGTTCGACCTCTATGACAAGGCCGATATGGCCGAAGCGGTGCGCCGCGCGACCAAGCTGCGCTGGCTTAATTCCATCTATGCCGGGGTTGATGGCATGCCGCTCGATGTGCTGGAGGCACGCGGCGTCACTTTCACCAACGGCGCGGGGATCAACGCGATAACCATCGCCGAATATGTGGTGATGGCGATGCTGACCATTGCCAAGGGCTATGCGCAAGTGGTGCGCGCACAGGATCGGCATGAATGGCTGAAATCGCCGCCGGGCCGCGCCGAATTGTTCGAAAGCCGCGCACTCATCATCGGCTATGGTGCGATTGGCAGACTGGTCGAGGAACGGCTCCATGCCTTTGGTGTCGGCGTAACCGTGGTGCGGCGAACCCCCGGCGGCGATCACCTTGGCCCCGACCAGTGGCGCGAGCGACTTGGCGATTTCGACTGGGTGATATTGGCGCTGCCCGCGACGGGCGAGAGCGACGGCCTGATTGGCGCAGCCGAACTGGCGGCGATGAAAGTGAGTGCGTCGCTCATCAACATTGCGCGCGGCAGCATCGTCGATCAGGACGCGCTGGTCGCGGCGCTATCCGCCAGAAGCATCGGCGCAGCGTTCCTTGACGTGACGACGCCAGAGCCCCTGCCCGCCGATCACCCGCTATGGGCGCTCGACAATGCGCATATCAGCATGCATCTGTCGGGCCAGTCGCAAGACAAGATGTTCGCGCGGTCGGTCGAGCGGTTCCTGACCAACCTCGATATCTGGCACAGCGGCGGGCAGGTCCAGCCGCAGGTTGATTTAGGCCTAGGCTATTAGGGGTATCATCCTTCTCCCCTTGCGGGAGAAGGATATGTAGCCTTGGCGAGGAACGAGCTTAGGCGAAATTGGATGAGGGGTAGCACCCTAACGATACAGAATACCCCTCACCCAGCTACGACTAGGTGACAAGTCACCGAGTCTGCGCAACCCTCTCCCGCAAGGGGAGAGGGATATTGCCATCACCGCGCCATCAGTGCCGCATTGCCGCCCGCCGCCGTTATGTCGGTGCTGATGACCTTTTCATCGGCAAAGCGCAGCAGATAATGCGGCCCGCCCGCTTTCGGCCCGGTGCCCGATTGCCCGCGCCCGCCGAACGGCTGCACCCCGACGACCGCGCCGATCTGGTTACGGTTGACATAGATATTGCCCACCCGTGCGCGCACCGCGACGTGCGCCGCCACCGTATCAATCCGCGTATGCACCCCCAGCGTCAGGCCATATCCCGACGCGTTAATCGCGTCGATGACGCCGTCCAGTTCATCGCCCGCATAGGTGGCGACATGCAGCACGGGGCCAAATATTTCGCGGGTCAGATCGGTGATGGCATCGAGCCGGATCAGTGTGGGCGCGACAAAATGGCCATTCAGGCCATCTGGCAGCGGTCCTTGCGCGATGACACGGCCAGCCGCTCGCTGCGCCTCGATATAGGTGGCGACTTGGCCCTGTGCCTGCCCGTCGATAATCGGCCCGACATCGGTGGCGAGATCGGCCGGATCGCCGACGCTAAGCTGTGCCATCGCGCCCGCTATCATGCTTGTCATCGCATCGGCAACGTCGCTTTGCACGATCAACAGCCGCAGCGCCGAACAGCGTTGCCCCGCGCTTTGGAACGCCGAAGCCACCGCATCGCGCGCCACCTGTTCGGGCAGGGCGGTCGAATCGACGATCATCGCGTTGATGCCGCCGGTTTCGGCGATGAGCGTCGCTATCGGCCCGTCGCGAAGAGCCAGCGCGGTGTTGATGGCCCGCGCCACCGCCGTCGATCCGGTGAACACCACTCCGGCGATGGCAGGATGATTGACCAGCGCCGCGCCGATGGTCTCGCCGGGTCCGGGCAGCAGATGTAACACTTCGGGAGGGACGCCGGCACGGTGCAGCACTTGGGCCGCCAAGGCCGCGATGAGCGGCGTTTGTTCGGCTGGCTTGGCGAGCACGGCATTGCCCGCGACCAGCGCCGCCGCCACTTGGCCAATAAAAATGGCGAGCGGAAAGTTCCACGGCGAGATACAGACGAACACGCCCTTGCCCTCCAGCACCAGTTCGTTGCGTTCGCCCGTTGGGCCGGGCAAGTGCACTGCGTCACCAAAGTGAATGCGCGCTTGAACCGCATAATAACGCAAGAAATCAACGGCTTCGCGCACTTCGGCCACCGCATCGCTAAGCGTTTTACCCGCTTCATCAACACACAGCGCCATAAAATGCGCCGCTTCGGCCTCTATCAGGTCAGCGGCGCGTTCGAGCCGTGTCGCGCGAAACGCCCCGCCAGCCAAGCTCCAGTCGCTTTGCGCAGCTAACGCCGACGCCATCGCGCGCTCCACCATGCTTGCGTCGGCATCGACGACATGGCCGACAATCGCGCTGGTCGCGGGATTGAGCACAGGCTGGCTGGCACCCGCCATGGCGGTCCCCGATATGATCGGCGCAGCATGGCGCGGGGTCGCGCGCGCCGCCGTGTTTCCCGCCAACAGCGCCTCTGGCACGCCGGGGTCGCCCAGATCATGGCCTTGGCTGCCCCGCCGTTCGGGTAGATAAAGGTCGCGCCCGGTCGGCAGCGGCGGCGAAGTGTCGCCCCCATCCGCCTCACGCGGATCGACCGCCAATGCCTCGACGCTGATGCTGTCATCGGCAAATTGATGAACAAAGCTGCTGTTCGCGCCATTTTCGAGCAAGCGCCGGACCAGATAGGCGAGCAAATCACGGTGGGTGCCGACGGGGGCATAGACGCGAACCGGCCGCGCAAGTGGCGCGGTGGCGATCAACGCATCATGCGCCCCTTCGCCCATGCCGTGCAGACGCTGATATTCATGGTCGGCATTTTGTCCGAACAGGCTGGTGATATAGGCGATGGTCATCGCATTATGCGTGGCGAAGGCGGGGTAAATGCTTCTCCTAAGCCCATGCAGAGCCAGCGCGCACCGCATATAATTGATGTCGGTGTGGCGTTTGTCGGTGAATACGGGAAAATCATCCAGACCCAACATCTGCGCGCGCTTAATCTCGCTGTCCCAATAGGCCCCCTTAACCAGCCGCAGCGCGACTTTTACCCCGCGTGCCTGTGCCACATGGCCAACCCAGTCGATCACCGCCGCTGCGCGCTTTTGATAGGCCTGCACGACAATGCCCAGCCCCGCCCAGTCATCCGCCACCCCGGCGTCGATCAGCGCGGCAAAAATGTCGAGATGCGGCTCCAGGCGCTCGCTTTCCTCGGCGTCGATCATCAACGGGACATTGGCGGCGCGGGCTTGTCTGGCGAGGCCCAGCACGACGGGGAGCAATTCATCGCGGCGGCGCGCGGGTTTGAGATAGTCATAACGCGGGTGGAGCGCGCTCAATTTTATCGAAATGCCGTGGTTGGCGTGGGGGTCGCCGTCTTTCGCCTGTTTGCCGATGGCGGCGATGGCGTCGGCATAGGACGCCGCATAGCGCGCGGCATCATCCATCGTCCGGGCGCCCTCCCCCAGCATGTCGAACGACGCCAGTTCGCTGCGCTGCTTGTTCGCGCGCTTGATCGCCGCGCCTATATCCTCGCCCATCACGAATTGCTGACCCAGCAGCTTCATCGCGGCGAGTGCGGCCTGCCGGATAACCGGTTCGCCCGAGCGTTTAATCATCCGGCGCAGGATATTGGCGGGCTTGGCGTCGCTGCCGATCTGGTCGAGCAACAGGGTCGCCGAGCCAAGCGACAGGCCATAGGCGCTGAGTTCAACCAGCATCGAGCTGCTTTCATGCTCGCTTATAGTCCAGCGCCGTCCGGCGATTTTGTCACGGATCAGCGCATTGGCGGTGTCGCTGTCGGGGACGCGCAGCAGGGCCTCGGCCAGGCACATCAGCACGACGCCCTCTTCGGTCGACAGGCGGTAACGGTTCATCAGCGCGCCAACCAATGTATCACGATTACCGCCAGCCTTGGCGCGGGTGATGATGGCATGGCCCAGCGTCTTGACTGCCGTGATGTCGGGGCCATTGGCCGCCAGCGCCGCGAGGTTAGCAGCGGTAATCGCGCCTTCGCTTTGGCGGTGGAGGGCACGGATGGGGTTGCGCATATTCTCGCTTGGGGGCTGGGACATTGGGGCTTGACCTAGTAATTATGTTACGCACACAAGACATAACATGTCGCACTCACCGGGAAAAGGCCTTTGCTGTGGCAAAAAGCGGCGGGTCAGGGTCGGTGACCCTAGGGCCAGAACTTTAGCCCAACCTCCGGCTGCGCGGCGCGCGGCAATTGCTTTTTCCTGCTGAGAAACCAAGCGGCGAATATACCGGCCAATGCGCCAAATATATGCGCTTCAAAGGATATAGGCTGGTCGCTTGGCAGCATGCCGAACAGCATCGTGCCATAGAAAAAGATCACCGCCATGCCGATCAGAACATTGCGCAGGCTACGCTCGAACCACGCAAGCGCGATCGTCAGGCTCCACAGGCCGAATATCCAGCCACTGGCGCCGATATGGTTGGCTTCGCGGCCAAACAACCACAGCAATAATCCCGAGATAATGATGATCAGAAAACTCGCTATGATAAAATAGCGCACCCCGCCCATCAGGCACAGCATGCTAAAAACCGCGAGGGCGGCGATATTATTGCCCAGATGCGCCAAATCTCCATGCAGCCACGGCGCGGTGAAAATCGTATAGAGGCTGCCCACATCGCGTGGGTGGACGCCAAAGGATTTCAAAAACCCGCCCAGCAGGAAATCGATGATATGGATTACGATCATTATCCCGCATAGTGTCGATATTATCAGTATGCGGGATATCATGCTGACCTTATTAGCTATCAATCAAGGTCGCCGCCAGCCCTCTGGCCATTGCCATTCTAGCCTCACCGCGCAATATGGCTTCCTTGATGTGTGGCATTAAGATAATACAGCAATTGAATGAGCAATAACGACCCCTTTGATTTGCCCGAAGGCTATGGCGGCGTCGGCAGCAGCGTGCCGCGCAAAACCATCGAAGAGCTGGAGGCAGAGGTGCGTGCCATACGCTCTAGTCCAGCGGCTGCGAGCGAGCGTGCCAGCATTGCCGGCACCGCATCGGCCTTTGCCCGGCGGGTAAGCGACGGGTTCAAGCCCGCCGCGCCAATCGCGCAAGAGGGTGGCCAAAGTGGGGGCGCTCCGCCTTCAACGTCTGTGCCGACACCCTCCAAATGGCGGCGGCGATGGACTTGGGCGAAGCGCGGATCGGCAGTCTTTGCCATCCTGTTCACGCTAACCGTAGCATGGCTGGCATGGACCGCGCCGCTGTCCAAATCGCTCGAACCCATCGCCCCGCCGCAGCTGACGCTGGTCAGTGCTGAAGGGCGGCCGATCGCCCGTAACGGCGCGATAGTTGATGAACCCGTAGAAGTGGCAAAGCTGCCGCCGCATGTTATCGAAGCGTTCCTCGCCACAGAGGATCGCCGCTTTTACAGCCATTGGGGCGTTGACCCGATAGGCATCGCGCGGGCCGCATGGAACAATTTGACCAGCGACAGCACAGCCGGGGGTAGCACCATCACCCAGCAGCTCGCCAAGTTCACATTCCTCAGTTCTGATCAGACCTATAGCCGCAAGGCGCGCGAGCTCCTTATCGCATGGTGGATGGAGGCGTGGCTGACCAAGGATGAAATCCTGTCGCGCTATTTGTCGAACGCCTATTTCGGTGACAATGTTTATGGGCTGCGCGCCGCATCGCTCCATTATTTCTATCGCCAGCCCGAACATCTGACGCTGAGCCAAGCGACGATGCTGGCGGGATTGGTCAAGGCGCCGTCGCGGCTCGCGCCCACCCGCAATTTGCGCGGCGCGCAGGCGCGGCAACAGGTGGTGATCGCGGGGATGGTCGATGCGGACTATCTGACGGCGGCAGAGGCCGCGCGCATCCGCCCCGCCAGCATTGACCACCGTGCGCGCAGCACATTGCCAACAGGAACCTATTTTGCCGACTGGGCGATGCCGCAAGCGCGCGCGACCATACAGGCGGGCTATGGCGAGGCGCGGGTGACGACGACGTTGAATGCGCGTCTGCAAGATATTGCGCGCCGCGTGACGGCACGGGCGGGAATCGGCCGGGCGCAGGTGGCGCTGGTGGCGATGCGCCCCAACGGCGAAGTGGTGGCGATGATCGGCGGGCGCTCTTACGCCGACAGCCCGTTCAACCGCGCGACACAGGCGCTACGCCAGCCCGGATCAACCTTCAAACTGGTCGTCTATCTTGCCGCTTTGCGTGCCGGGATGACCCCCGAAACGATGGTTGAAGATAGCCCGATAGCCGAGGGCGATTATCGCCCGACCAATTATAGCGCGCGCTATCGCGGGCGGATCACGCTGCGCGAGGCCTTTGCCCAGTCGAGCAATGTTGTCGCGGTGCGCATTTACAATCAAGTCGGTGGGGAGGCGGTCCGTCAAGCTGCACGTGACCTTGGCATTACCAGCCCGATTGCCGATAATGCCAGTTCGGCACTGGGTAGTTCGGGCACGACGTTAATCCAGCTGACCGCAGCCTTTGCCACCATTTCGGGCAATTACGGACCAATTACCCCGCACGCTCTGCGACAAGAAGAACCGGGCCTGATCGAGAGCCTGTTTGATGGGCGCAGTTCGATGCCATCGTCGCACCGCGCCGCCATGCTTGACCTACTCTCCGCTGTTATCGACGATGGCAGAGGGGGGGGCACAGGCCGCGCCGCGCGGCTGGGCGTTCCCGCATTTGGCAAGACGGGGACAACACAGGATTACCGCGACGCTTTATTTGTGGGCTTTGCCGGCGATCTGGTGGTCGGGGTGTGGATAGGCAATGATGATAACAGCCCATTGCACGGCATGACGGGGGGCAGCGAACCTGCACGCATATGGCGCGCCTTCATGGCCGAAGCGATTCCAGGAGCGGCCCCGCGTCCACGCCGCCCAGCGCCGCCGCCAAGGCCCGACGCAGCGATATTCGACGACCTGCCCGTCATCAGCGAGCCCGAAATCACCATCGATCCGGAAAATGGCGTCGCAGTTGATGCGCAAATCGGCCCCGTCGGCGTTACCATCGACCGCAATGGCGTGACGGTGCAGCCCGGCAATCGCGATACTGCGATTCAAAAGGAACGGTGAAGGCGGCTTGCGCTTTGTGGTGAACCACCCTATAGGCGCGCTTGCTACTTGACATCGTAAGAGGTTCAGCAGCGTCGAAGCACCGGCTTCGGCGGGGGAGACCCCATGTATTTTTGCCCCATGCCTATTTTGCCAAATGGAGAATCAATGGCGGACATCGCCATCATCGCAGACCTTGTTGAACCCGAAGCGAAAGCGCTCGGCTTTGACCTTGTGCGCGTGCGGTTTTTTGGCGGCGGCGGCGATGATGAAGACGGGGCGACATTGCAGGTGATGGCCGAACGCCCCGCCACCGGCCAATTGACAATCGACGATTGTAGCGCGCTGTCGCGCCGCCTGTCCGACCTGTTTGACACATTAGAGGCCGATGGCCGCGACCCGTTTGACGCCGCCTATCGCCTAGAAGTCAGCTCACCCGGCATCGACCGGCCATTGACGCGGGCCAAAGATTTTGCCGATTGGGCGGGGCACGAGGCGAAAGTAACGCTAGCCAACGGCGCGCCGCCGATGGATGGCGGAGCACCGCGCAAAAACCTCAATGGTGTGATCGGCAGCGTTGACGGCGACATCATATCCTTGGCCGACCGCAAGGCAGGGCCGCTGAACTTTCCCTTTTCCGACGTGGTTGAGGCCAAATTGCTCTTGACCGACCGCCTGATTGCCGCCACCCGCCCGCTCGACACGGCTGGCGTGGACGACATCGAAACCTATCAAGCAGAGGACTGAACCGACCATGGCCAACGCCATTTCCGCAAATCGCGCCGAATTGCTCGCCATCGCCACCAGCGTGGCGACCGAAAAACTGATCGACAAAGCCATCGTCATCGAAGCGATCGAGGAGGCTATTCAGCGCGCTGCGCGCGCGCGATTTGGCCAGGAAAACGATATTCGTGCCAAGCTGGACCCGATGACCGGCGATTTACGGTTGTGGCGCGTGGTCGAGGTCGTCGAACAGGTCGATGATTATTTCAAACAGGTCGACCTGGCGCAGGCCGAAAAGTTGCAACCCGGCGCGGCGATGGGCGATTTCATCGTTGATCCGCTTCCCGCCATCGACCTTGGCCGCATCGACGCACAAAGCGCCAAGCAGGTGATTTTCCAGCGCGTTCGCGAAGCTGACCGCGATCGTCAGTACGAAGAATATAAGGACCGTGGCGGCGAGGTCATCACCGGCGTCGTCAAATCGGTCGAGTTCGGCCACATCATCGTCAATCTGGGCCGCGCCGAGGGCGTCATCCGCCGTGACGCGCAAATCCCGCGCGAAATGGTGCGGATGGGCGACCGTATCCGCGCCATCATCCTGAAAGTCGTGCGCGAAACACGCGGCCCGCAAATCTTGCTCAGCCGCGCGCACCCCGACTTCATGAAAAAGCTGTTCGCGCAAGAGGTGCCCGAGATTTACGATGGCATCATCGAGATCAAGGCCGCCGCGCGCGACCCCGGCAGCCGTGCCAAAATCGGCGTCATCAGCTATGACAGCAGCATCGACCCCGTCGGCGCATGCGTCGGGATGAAGGGCAGCCGCGTTCAGGCGGTGGTGCAGGAGTTGCAGGGCGAAAAGATCGACATCATCCCGTGGAGCGAAGATACCGCCACCTTTGTTGTCAACGCGCTCCAGCCAGCAACGGTCAGCCGCGTTGTCCTCGACGAAGATGAGGGGCGTATCGAGGTCGTCGTTCCCGACGATCAATTGAGCCTGGCCATCGGTCGGCGTGGACAGAATGTCCGCCTCGCCAGCCAGCTCACCGGGCGTGCCATCGACATCATGACCGAGGCCGATTCGAGCGAGAAGCGCCAGCGCGAGTTCATTCAACGGTCGACGATGTTCCAGGAGGAGCTGGATGTTGATGAAACCCTCGCGCAATTGCTGGTCGCCGAAGGTTTTAGCGAAATGGAAGAAGTTGCGTTCGTTGCGCCAGAAGAATTGGCGGGCATCGAAGGGTTTGACGAGGATCTGGCCGCAGAGCTGCAAAGCCGTGCGCAAGAGGCGCTCGACCGCCGTGAGGCCGCAGCGCGCGAATTGCGCCGTTCGCTGGGCGTGGATGACGCGCTGGCCGAAATGCCGAACCTGACCGAAGCGATGCTGGTGACTCTGGGCAAAGCGGGAATCAAGACGCTCGACGATCTGGCCGATCTGGCCACCGACGAATTGGTCGCCAAAAAACGCAGCGAACCACGGCGCGGCGGCAAAGAACGCCCCGAAGACAAGGGCGGCGTTCTGGCGGAATATGGCCTGAGCGACGAACAGGGCAATGAGACGATCATGGCCGCACGCGCGCACTGGTTCGAAGACGAAGCTGTTGATGGCGCTTCAGATTCTGGGGAGGCCGCCCATGCGGACCCCGCACAATGACCCGGAGCTGATCCAGCCTTCATTGGTCGAACCGACGACGACGGCACCCCGCCGTCGCGACTGCGATGATGCGTCGCCAGAACGCCGTAGCGGCAGCGATGTGGCGCAGCCTGAACGCCATAGCGGCAGCGGCGCGGCGCACACCGAACGCCGCTGTATCTTGAGCGGCGAGCATGACGAGCGCGCGGCGCTGGTGCGGTTGGCGCTGTCGTCTGACGGTGATTTGCTGCCCGACATCATGGCGCGCGCGCCAGGACGCGGCGCATGGATTGGCGTCGATCAAAGCGCGCTGACTGTGGCTATCGCCAAGGGCAGGCTGAAGGGCGCGGTTGCGCGTGCTTTCAAGGGTGCGCCTGCGCGGTTTTCGGATGACCTGCCACAGCAAATTGCCGACGGTTTTTTACGCCATTTCCTTGCACAGTTGGGGCTGGCGGCCAAGGCCAATGCGCTCATGACGGGGGCTGAGCGGATAGACCAGGCTGCTCGTTCAGGCGCGGTCAGCCTGCTCGCCCATGCCAGCGATGCCGCCGAGGATGGTCGCCGTAAACGCGACCAGAGCTGGCGCGTCGGTGAAGATAAAGAGGGCAGCGCGTTGGCCGGCCATATTCTGCCTGTGGACCGGACCACCCTGTCTGTGGCATTGGGCCGCGACAATGTGGTTCACATCGCGATAACCGATGCCGCATGGGCCAAACGATTCGAAATTCTACTCGGCCGCTGGAACCGATTTACAGGATCGGCTAAGGGCTTGCCCGGTGCCGTTACGGAAGCGGCTAAGGGCTTGCCCGGTGC
>ERZ1292633.934-Hain-H41-02um-R1-934-length-32467-cov-19_pt1 | contig 32467 bp, 31 predicted proteins | sample MGYA00564406_ERZ1292633 | MGnify/ENA primary metagenome ERZ1292633 (study PRJEB36523, sample SAMEA6512639) | groundwater metagenome | collected 2019-01-08 | study: AquaDiva: Metagenomics assemblies of 32 groundwater samples
ATCGAAAAATTGGTCGTAGACCATGAGCGAAGTGAGTTTTAACGAACGAAGTCGAGCACCCTTCGACAGGCTCAGGGCATTCGACTTCATATATTCCGTCAGATATCTCGTTATTCATCGAAAAATTGGTCGTAGACCATGAGCGAAGTGAGTTTTAACGAACGAAGTCGAGCACCCTTCGACAGGCTCAGGGCATTCGACTTCATATATTCCGTCAGATATCTCGTTATTCATCGAAAAATTGGTCGTAGACCATGAGCGAAGTGAGTTTTAACGAACGAAGTCGAATGGTCGGAATGCTGGGAATCGAACCCAGATTACACGCACCCGAAGCGTGCGTAATACCACTATACCACATTCCGAAATGTCTTATTTTCGCCAACCCGAAGCGCGTTATGCGCTTTTTCCAAATAATGCACCCTTTCGGGAAATGTTAACATATCACGAAAATGCGCACCAGACCTTCTGTTTAATGATTTTCGTAGCGAGATCTTCAGGTTTCGCGCGAGGCGAAGTAAAAATTTTAAAGCGTATACAGAGTATACGTTGAGAAATTTTTACGATGCCGTAGCCGAAAAATGAAGATTGTAGTAGAAAAGTCATTGAACAGTAGGTCTGATATTACACGCGAAATTTCCTCTGTTCTTCTTCCTCAAGTAATCTTACCTTCTCTTCTCCTTTCTTTATCATCTCCGAAAGCTCGCTGATCGAAAACTTATCCAGCTCAACAGCTCGCGCTCCCAGATAATCTTTACTGTTTTTTTGCGGGTCGTCAAGAACCTCTGAAAACAAAGCGTTAAGGATCACCCCAACTTTAGGCCCCGGCGTAATGCCTAATATCCGCATAACCTCATTTCCATCAATTTTGAGCATTTTAACAGAAATAGGGTCTTTTGACACCTTTTCAACCATATACCTAAAATGCCTCAACTTATATGGCTCCGCCTTCGGAACCCCTGACCCTATTCTGTCGGCAAACCGAACATTGATGAGGTCGTCCATATTTTCAAGTCCGACATTCCGTACCAGCCGGCGCACAGACGATGCCGTCACCTCATCTACGTTATAGTAAAAGAGATGATACCGGATAAGCCGCGTAACATCTTCTATTTCCTTATTGGAAAACTTCAACCGGCTCATTGCCTGCGCGGCGATGCGCGCGCCAACCATGTCATGATTATAAAACGTGGCATTTTCCCCTTCGCCTTGTTTCGCCTTTGGCTTCCCAACATCATGGAGTAAGGCCGCAAACCGTACCGTGAAGCTAAACCCTTGCTCTGCGGCATAGCGGAGCGATTTTAGATTATGCTCATACACATCAAATATGTGATGCTTGTTCTGTGAAACATGATACCCATCAAGCAGTTCCGGTAAAATAAATTGCAAAAGCCCAACTTCGCGCAACAAATCTATGCCATCTGCCGCGTTTTTGCACATAATTATTTTCACAAGCTCATCGCGGATCCGCTCATGCGAAACGGCGCGAATAAGCGCGGCGCGCTCTTTGACCGCATCAAGCGTCTGCGCTTCTATTGTAAACTCGAGCTGTGTTGCAAACCGCACCGCGCGCACTAAGCGCAAAGCGTCCTCGCCAAATCGCTCGCGCGCATCACCCACCGCGCGCACGATTTTTTCGTTCAAATCCTTTTGCCCGCCGAAAGGATCTACTAACTCATAACTCGCAACTAACGACTGATAACTGCTACCGCTCATTTGCAGTGTGTTGTTCGTTATTGGTTGTACATCGCCAGTTATTTTGAACGCCATCGCGTTCACCGTAAAATCACGCCGCGCGAGATCTTCGGTGAGGTTGGCCGTATACCGGACACTGTCGGGGTGGCGCTTGTCTGAATACGCGTTATCAATACGATAGGTGGTTATCTGGATCTCCATACCATCAACAAGCGCGGTCACCGTGCCAAATTTATTTTCATAAAAACTTTTCGGGAACACTTTTTGTATTTCCTCCGGCTTCGCGTTGGTCGCCACGTCCCAGTCGTTCGGGTTGCGCCCAAGCAAAACGTCGCGCACACAGCCGCCGACGGCATACGCCTCAAACCCCGCGCCCGCAAGCGCGCGCCCGACAGAGAGTACTTCGTGTGGAATTACCGTATGCATGCGCGTACTATAATACTCTGAATTACGAAACGCCATCTTCTTCGTTCCGCCTCCGCTTCTTGCCTCGCTGTACTGATAAGTACAGCTTCGGCTTCAATGCTCGGCGCGCCTCGAATCTGACATTTCGTAATTCAAAGTATAATACGCCGAAGCGCTCTGGCGCAATATAATTACCTGAATACATATGTATTACATTGTATTACTTTTGTGTTCATTCTCTCTGTGCGACCGGCAGACGCAAGGAGAAGAATCAGGAAAGAAGGAAAAAGGGGTTGAGAGCGATCATCGGGGGGATGGCGGAGAAAGACCTGTGTTCTATAATTGTTCTGTAACAATTTGTAATAATCTGTAATACAGACATCCCATAATCACGCGTATGCGGGATTATGGGACACGCTCATTATCATCCTAATTATCTTATGTCATCTTATGTTAAACACGTGCTTTATTTTTTCTTCCCCTTCAAAATAAGACACGTGCATGAGCAGTATATTTTCTCGTACGTCCCAAAATAGACCGAGCGCGTCTATTTCCTGCTCGCACGGAAACGGGGATACAAAAACGCTTTTTTGCACCTGATAAAAACCAAGGTCTTTTAATTTGCATCGCAATGCATCGCGCGCTTTATTCTTGTGACTCGGAATATCAAACATCACCAACCGCCACATACCGTCCCATTTTTTAGGCCGTGCCAGCGTCATGGTCTCAAGATTATATTTCAACACCGCCTCTTTCCCGCCCTTTTTTAATCGCACGCGGATCGTCCCGTCTGCAAATTCTTCCATATCGATCAATTCTCGTTTTTGCAGGCGTTTCAGATCTCGCATGAGCTTGTTCTTTTTAAACTTCTTCGCGCGCACATACTCCTGCAGTAATCGGTGGGGGAGCGTAGGCGACGCAAGTGACAGCGCCGCAACGCCGCCGGCAAGCGCTACGAAACGCAATATCTTTTTTGTGTGGGACTCCTTCATATACTACGCGTCTTTACAGTATATCACACAGTTGTCCCATAATCACGCGTATGCGGGATTATGGGACACGAACAGGGGACACGGTTATGGGAAGATGTCTCTGCGGTCTCTATGGCATATGGTTGTGCAACCGCAGAAAAGGTGGTATAAAAACGTGGTATTATGCTTACACGCGCCCGTAGCTCAACGGATAGAGCGCATCCCTGCGAAGGATGAGACCAAGGTTCAATTCCCTGCGGGCGCACCACGGCAAAACCCCTTCCTCTCAAGGAAGGGGTTTTGCATATATGCATATGGCGGGGAAGCACTCTTGCGTATATAATGAAGGCATGGCGAAAAAGAAAAAGAGTGTTCTCATTATAGAAGACGAGCCGGCGCAGATCCACGCGCTCGAAAAAACATTTCAAAAAGAAGGGTATGCGGTGCATACCGCGGCCAACGGACAGGAAGGATTTGAAAAGGCAAAAACGGAAACGCCCGCCATCATTATCCTTGATATCATCATGCCGGTCATGAATGGCATCGCCGCGCTTGAAAAGATAAACGGGGATGATGCCACCAAAAACATTCCCGTGATCGTGCTCACCAATTTTGCGCTCTACGAAAAGATACATCAGTTCATGGATCCTGCCAAAGATCATTTTCTCACCAAGATCAACACGCCGCTCAAAGATATCGTACTCAAAGTAAATACTCTTCTTTCGTGAAACTTTCTCTCACACAACAAGCGTTATTGTTGTGCGCCGTCACCCTGCTGACCAGCGGCATCGCGCTTATTTGGTTTGGCACCGATGCGCGCGCGCTTGTCGTTGCGGTTACGGTGTCTGTCGCGATGGCCGCATTCGGGGTGCGTATCCTTTTTTCCACGACGCGCGCGCTTGCCGACCTGCGGCACCGCATTGATAAGGTGGCACAAGGAAACTACGACGTTATCACGCCGGTGCACGGGATCGGCGAAATAGAAAAGCTCGTTGACGCATTCAACATCATGGCGTTCCGGCTGAAGTATCAGGAACGGAATCTGAAGCACCGGGCATACCAGGCCGCCGTGCTCAAAGAAATATCGGAGCGCATCACCGCGTCGCTTGATGAAAGCGAGGCGGTGGAGATCATTGCGGGCTCGCTCGGCAAGATCGTGCCCTACAGCATCGTTTCGTACCTCACGCTCAAAGGCGGCGATGCCTCGCTCCTTAAATGCCACGTCGAGGAATCGGTAAGCAAGGCGTTTGCCGAAGAAACCAAGCGCATCATGTTCCGTGCGTTTGCGGCGCTTGGGAATGGCGCGCTCGCCGAAGAACAAATAGAAAAAACAATATGCTTCGGCGCTTTTTTCGACGAAGAAGCAAAGGGCCCCGTGCGCTCGCATTTCACGCTTCCTGTCTCCGTGAACGGCACGCTCACCGGGATCATCACTGTCGCCTCCGCAACCCCGAACCTCTATAAGGAAGAGGAGGTCGGCATTTTATACGCCGTCGCGGAACAGGCGGGCGCGACAATATCAAAAACAAAAGCGCTTATCGCCGAAGAATCGAACAAAACCCACTCCATGCTCTCGTCCATCAATGACGGGCTTATCATGGTCACGACCGGGCAAAAAATATCCATCATCAACACAAAGGCAAAAGCAATCATCGGCATCCCGCACAATGACAACCCCTCGCTCCTTGATGTCATTCAGGCGCTGTACGGTACGTTTGATTTCCGCGGCGCGACCGACCGCGTACTTGCATCCAAACAGCTCGAATCATTCCCTGAATTCATGGCAGAGAACCGCGTATACAAAATCAGCGCAAATCCCGTGAAGGAAAAAGACGGGGACATCGTCGGTGTCGTGTTCGTTTTTTCCGACGTCACCAAAGAAAAAGAGGTTGACCGGATGAAAACGGAATTCATTTCCATCACCTCGCACCAGTTGCGCACGCCACTCTCGTCCATGAAATGGTTTTTGGAAATGCTTATCAACAAGGACGCCGGCGAACTGCCCCAAAAAGCGCAGGGGATCGTCAACGACATCTACAACTCCAACGAGCGCATCATCACGCTCGTCAACGACCTGCTTGACGTATCGCGCATCGAAGCGGGCAAGATGCAGAATGAACCGACGCCGACCAACCTCATTGAATTTTTCAAAAGCATGCTTCCGGAAGCAGAACAGCAGTTCAAGAAAAGAGGTCAGACGTTTGAATTCCGCCGACCCGATACGCTTCCGCGCGTCATGGCGGACCCCAAGCTCGTGTGGCAGGTGGTTGGGAACCTTCTCTCCAACGCGTCCAAGTACACGCCCGAGGGCGGGAAGATATCGCTCGACCTTTCTTTCCGCGACGACGCCGCGCTTCTCACGGTCGCCGACAACGGATACGGCATCCCCGAATTCCAACAGCATCGGATATTCGAGAAATTCTTCCGCGCGGACAACACCGCGAAAATGGAAGGCACCGGGCTTGGCATGCACATCGCACAACAGATCACCGAGGCGATGGGCGGAAAGCTCTGGTTTGAATCTACGGAAGGAAAGGGAACGGCGTTTTATCTCTCGCTCCCGGTCAATGGCATAAAAAAACAAGAAAAAGCCGTGCGCGCGCCGGCAAAAAATGATATACTCCCGATCATATGACCTTTCAAGCAAAGCTTGCACTCCTTCTCACGTCGCTCATCGTCTTGCTCGTTGCCGGGCTTTTCTATGAATTCGATACCGCCATACAAAATTATCTGAAAAACACGGCAATTAAAAATTTCCATGCCATCGTTGAAACGAGCGAAGGAGCATATTTCGCGTTCGCCGACAAATTAAAAACAAGAACGCTCGACTGGAGCTCCGACGGCACCATCCGCGCCACGGCGGAAAACATCGTCTCGCTCCCGGAGGGAGAGGAACGAGCGACCGCCGTGGAAAATCTTGCGCACTATCTCCGCGAAGAAAAACTGCAATACGACCCCTCCGTCAGCATCATCGATATTCTTGACAAAGACGGCATCGTCATCGTTTCTTCGCACCTCAACCGCATCGGCATCAACGAAAAAGAGGAGGAAGAGGAGTTTCGCGCGCACCGCTTTTCCGAAGCGATCGGATCGGCTTTTCGCGAAGTATTTCTCACGAACATCGTCTACGAGCCGGATGAAGGGATGGATCCGATGATCCACGCCGTCACGCGCATTTTTTCCGCCACGAAAGACGAAGGCGGGAATCTTTCACCGCTTGACGCGGTCATGCTCCTGCATTTCACCAACATTGAAGAACTGGGCAATGTGCTTTCCGGAGAAGCCCAGCTGGCCCAAGGCGCACTGAGCGGAAGGGTGCTGTTTGACTATTTAAAAACCGCGGATATTTACATGGTGAACAAAGACAACCTTATTGTCACTCCTTCGCGGTTCGTTGCCGATTCCGTGCTTAAACTCCGCATAGACACCTATCCGGTAAAAGCATGTCTTGAAGAAGGAAAAGAAATAGCGGGGGAATACACCGATTATCGCGGTATCTTGGTGTTTGGCGCATCCATGTGCCTTATACGCGATCACGCCGTGCTTATTGCGGAAGTGCAGGCAAACGAGATCTTGGCGCCGCTTGAAGAGCTCCGCAAAAAAATGATGCTCGCAAGCGCGCTCGTCGCCATCGCCGGAACCCTTGGGGTTGTTTTGCTGAGCCGCCGCTTTCTGAAAAATCTCGACCCGATCGCGCGCGCGGCAAACGAGATTGCGCGCGGGAACGTGTCTGCGCGCGCAAAAGTAAAAGGACATGACGAGATAGCGCTGGTGGGAATGACGTTCAACCGGATGCTTGACGCCGTCGAAAAAACCGGCCGCGAACTCAAAGACGCGCAAACCAAGCTCACGAGCATCAATACCGACCTTGAACAGCGCGTCAAAGAGCGCACGAGCGAACTGGAGCGCCTGAAAGCGAATCTTGAGCAAACCGTCATGGAGCGGACAAAAGAAATGAAAGAAAAAATGGACGAGCTTGAAAAATTCAAGAAGCTCACGGTCGGCAGAGAATTAAAAATGATAGAGCTTAAAAAAGAGATCGAGCGACTCAAAGCATAATTTTTGCCGCGCACTATTCATTCATACCGCTACACATATGACCAACCAAAATATCGCATCCGAAAAAACAGCTCCGCGGGATCCCGCCGACCTCTCGCTTGCAAATCTCATGCCCCGCCGCCCCACTGTTGGCCCCGACGTGCCGGTCGTGCTTTGGCGACTCCTGCGCCTCGTGAGCTTGCACGACATCCTACGGGAAGAAACGGCGGCGGTCGTATATCTCATGGGAAAACGCCTTGGCGCGATGCTCGGCGCAAAAAGCATTGAAGAATTACACGAACAGCTCACGCGGCTGAAGATCGGCAAGATTGACCTTTCCGTCAACACACCCGATGTCGTACACCTTGCGATTGGCGAATGCATGACATGCGACGGCATCACGCCGCCTATCGGCAGAGCAATCTGCCAACTTGAGGCGGGCATCGTCGCGGGAGCGCTTGAAACCATTTATCCGGGGCGAAAAGCGCTCGGTGAAGAAACAAAGTGTATCGGCGGACTCGGCGACGATGTGTGTCTCATTGAATGCCGCATTATATAAGCAGTCTATGCACCAACAACCTTCATTCACCCCCCTCAGCGAGACTCAACGCGAAATAGAGCGCGTACGGATCGTCTATGAAGAAGACGCGGTGGTGCGGCGCGTGCAAAACGTGATCACGGAGCGCCTCCATGAGACGAGAATTTTTGAACAATCGCTGGCGCTTAAAAATAAAATACGAGAATTGCGCGACGGCGAAGTCGCCACGCTTAACATTCTTGAAGACGCGCGAGAACTCGAAGAACGACTGCAACAACAGCGCGACCGGCTTTCCCACATCATCGCATCCATGAACGAAGGATTGGTGCTTATTGATGCCTCATACCGCATCGCGCTCGCTAATCCCGCCGCAGCACAGATGCTCGATATTGCTATGGAAGAAGCGCCGGGAAAAAACCTTATTGATGTCTCCACGCTCTGGAAAGGAACCAGAAAGATTCCTACCGAAGAACGGTTCAGCGCGAAGGCGCTCGCGACCGGCAAACCCGTGTTTGCTTCGCTTGAAGACGACATCTTCGTGGAAACGCACACCGGAAAAAAATTCCCCGTTGCGTTCATGATCTCTCCGTTCATCGGGGAAAAAGGAGAAAAAGAAGCGGTGATCGTGTTTCGCGACATCACTAAAGAGAAAAATCTTGATGAAGCGCAAAAAAGCTTCACCGCGGTCGCGTCGCATCAGCTTCGGACGCCGCTCACCGCCATCCAATGGAACCTCGAACTTCTCATGGGCAAAGAAGTGGGGAGGCTCACCGTGAAACAAAAGCAATTCGCCCTGGATGCGTATGAAGGAGCGGAAAAGCTCGTTGAAACGATCAACCTGCTTCTGTCGCTCGCGCGGGTGGAAAGCGGATTTTTACAGATGGAACCCGCGCCGATCGCGATTCCCGATTTCATACGCGCGATCGCAGGGGAGCTTGCGCCGCTTGCCGCGCACAAAGAGCTTACGCTCACCGTGCATGAGCCGGCACAGCCGATACCGCTCATCATGCTTGACGCGCCCATGCTCCGCGAAGTCGCCATAAACATACTCGGGAACGCGGTCCGCTATTCCAACCCGCGCGGCACGGTGGACGTGGCGTTTGAACCGGGCGATAACGCGGTTACGATATCGGTGAAAGACGCCGGCATCGGTATTCCCGCGCAACAGCATTCTCGCATCTTTGAAAAATTCTTCCGCGCAGACAACGCCATCCGCACAACCGCGGATGGCACGGGGCTCGGCCTCAACCTCGCCAAAGCGCTCATCACGCTATGGCACGGCACGATATGGTTCACCTCGGAAGAAGGAAAAGGCACGACATTTTATTTCACCATTCCGTACGAAGGCATACGGGAAAAACGCGAAGGAAAATCGCTTGTCATGTAAAATAATTATGACCGATACAAAAAAATTCATTACCCGTTGCATTACGGCGCACATGGCCGTACTGGGCCCCGTGGCCGCGCTTGGCATCGCGCGAAAGATACCATCGTTGAAAATAGCCGATGACGGCGACGTGCTTGCACTCACCGGTGACCCCGAAGCGGCACTGAAAGAACTGCAAAGCGCGTATCTTTTGTTTGCCGGAGAAACATCGCAGGCAGTCATGCGTACGCTTGAGGCGGCGCACCCTGCACTTGAACACCGCGCATAATGCATAAATTTCGGACGTCCGACGTCCAAAATGAAAGTTTTTTGTTTTATCCCCGATGTTATATCAAATAGGACTTACGCAGTTGGATGAAATACGAGGCGAAACCGAGCACCCGACTAAGCGGTATGTACTACTACCGCGAGGGAGGGGCGGAGGTTTTAACGAAGTAGTTCGCCAACTGCGTAAGTCCTATCAAAAAGTAATACAATATCTCGCGTATGCCGCGCTCGCGATACCCGCGCTTCCGCCGGCGCTTTTTCCTTTTTTCCAGCCCTACGTCTTTGGCAAAACAACGCTGTTTGAGATCATCGCCGAAGCGATGGCGATCGTGTGGCTCACATCACTTCTATCACAAAAATCCGCATACGCGGATTTTTGTGATACGAAAAAAAAGAAAACAATAGGGATTGCGCTTGGGGTGGTAGTGGCGCTTTTTTCTCTCTCAACTATTTTTAGCGCCGACGTTGCCGCGAGCTTTTGGGGGTCAAGCGCGCGCATGGACGGCTTTATCACGTTTTTGCACTTTGTCGTATTCTTTTTTGTGCTTGCTTCGGCGCTTGACGCTCGCGCGTGGCGCGGATGCATGCGCGTTGCCGTAGGCGCAGGAACACTTGCAGCGCTCTACGGTATCGCGCAATGGTTTGACGCGCCATTGGTCGTCGCAAGCGCAGGAGAAATATTCGGGACGCTCGGCAATCCGTCGTACCTCGCGCTGTATCTTTTATTCACTGTCTTTTTCGCATACCATCTCGCGTGCCGGGAACAAAAAAGAGATGTCGCTATCCTTTTTTATTGCGCGGGAACAATACAGATCGTCGCGCTTCTTTTGACGCAGGTGCAAGCGGCGCTTCTTGCGCTGAGCGCGGGCGCGCTCGTTGCGGCGCTGTCTCATATACGCGCGCATCTCGCGATAAAACGCGGCATCATCGCGCTTGGCATCGCCGGCGTATTCATTCTTTTATTTTCTGTAAGCGCGCATTTCGCGAAACTTGTTTCGCTCTCGGAAGGAAACGCGTCGCTTGCAAACAGAGTAGCGGTGTGGAACATAGCTCTTTCGGGTATTTCGAAAAAACCATTGATCGGCTACGGCGCGAACAATTTTGAAGCGTATTACCTCGCGCAAAAAAACACGGGGAGCGTCCCACTTCCGGCAACGGGCGAAACGTTCGACAAACCGCACAACGCGTATCTTGAAATCGCATTTTCCTACGGCGTCATTGGACTTGCCGCGTATTTGTTTTTTTTATGGATCATCTTGCGCCGCTCGTGGCGCGTTCCCGCGCTTCGGGGCGCGCTCACCGGGTATCTCGTATTTCTTTTTTTCTTTTTTGACACGTTCGCGTCAAACCTCATGTTCTTTTTTATTGCGGCATCCCTTTTCCCGTCTGAAGAGAGCAAAAGTATTACTTCAGAAAAAACTATTTCTCCCGCCATGCTCGTTATGAGCGGCGTTGCGCTTACGGCGATATTTTTCATGTTTCATTTCACACCGCTTTATTCCGCATACTTCGCCCGCCAATTCCTTGTACACGCTTCGGCAACACGCTCCGTTGATGAAGCGGCAAAAGCACAAGCTCTTCGCTACACCGCTTTCAACACGCCATTCATTGAACGAGCCATTCTCCTTGCCGAGCGCGCGATGAAAAAATAAAGGAAAAGAATTTGTAATACACTTGTCCCAAATTCACGCGTACGCGTGAATTTGGGACAACGATCCCTTCATTGAACACGCGATGAAAAAATAGCATGGGGTGTGGTATACTGAAGTCTATACAGTATGGAGAAAAAAGACGCAAAAATATTAGTCGTCGAAGACGACATCATGCTCAATAAGATATATCAGACCAAGCTTGCGATGCTCGGGTATCAGGTATTTGCCGCATACGACGGAGAAGAGGGGCTTATGATGATGGGGGAACATCAGCCGCATTTGGTGCTCCTTGACCTCATGCTTCCCAAAAAGAACGGGTTTGAAGTGCTTGAGGCGGCAAAACAGGACGCAAAGCTCAGTCATATCCCCGTCATCATTCTTTCCAATCTCGGGCAGGAGGGGGACGTCAAAAAAGGTGTGGAGCTCGGCGCGATTGATTTTCTCGTAAAAAGCAACGTAAAACTTGAAGGAGTTGTGGATAAGATAGGAATTGTTTTGCAAAAGTACTACGGGTAAGGTATACTAATAACCAATAACTTATAACTAACAACTAATAACTCACGCTATGATCCAAACGAACAAAAAAGGATTCACCCTGCTTGAGCTTCTGATCGTCATCACCATTTTGGCGATCCTCACGCTCGTGGTAGTCCTGTTCATTAACCCGGTTGAAATGCTCAAAAAGGCACGCGATGTCCAGCGCATGTCCGATCTTGCCACAGCAAAGGCGGCGATCGTGCTGTATCTGCAAGATAACGCAAGCAGCAACCTTGGGGGAACGGCGCATTGTATCACTGGGACGACAGCCGCTGACGGATCCGCTTCCGCAAAAGTTAATACATCTCTTATCGTAACATCGGCAGGAGAAAGAACAGGGGCTGATGCTGGTGCCAGCTGTGGTGCGACATGCTATGCGTCATCTACCACATCAACGCTCGCATACAAAAACGACGGCACCGGATGGATACCATATATTAACTTCGCTTCCTTCGCATCAGGCGCACCGATCGAACGACTCCCTGTTGACCCAATAAACACTGGCGCTACAGGAGGCACTCCAGGAGTCAACAGCTTGTATTATCGTTATGCATGTAAAACCAATAATACATTTGAGCTTGATGCAACTCTTGAGAGTGACGCCTATAAATTCGGCGGCACCGAGCCAAAGGCAGGTATTGACGGCGGCAACTCGCCGATGAGGTATGAAGTCGGTACTAATTTAAACATCTTGCCAAGCTCGGCACCATTGTTCTAACTCGCTTACATAATAATTTTCTGACTTTCACACCCGCGCTAGACGCGGGTGTTTTGTTTTATTTGCACAAAAAATGGTATAATCACATACATATAATATTATTTACTATGTTTCTTTCACTTCTTGATTCCGCGCTTGACTGGGCGCCGCTTATCGCGGGCGTTGCGGCGGTCATATTCGTCTATCTCAGGCACCGCACAGGCACGTGCGAGATACGCATCATGAAAAAACTGGTATTTTCGCTTGCGGGATTTCTTGCGTTCATCGTCATTGCAAAAATTGCAACGCACTATTTTATACTGAAAAGCGACCCATCGTTCGGCGCATTGCTTCTGCCGCCGCATCAGCCGCTCTGGAATTGGTTTACTCCCATGGCGATCGCGCGCTATCTGTTTCCGTATATGATATCGCTTATCGTAGCCGGACTTGCGTTTGTTATTGAGCCCCTTGTGAACAAACTGTTTCACGGAGAGCTTTTTGCAGAAGAAGATAAATACATCGTCGCGCTGGGCGCGCTCATCGTCGGATGGCCGAATTTCGTGCTGTATCTGGGCACGGCGATCGTTCTCACCGTACTGCTTTCCCTCCGCGAAACGCTGCGCTACGGCATCGAAGCGCGCATTGTGCTAACCGACGCGCTCATTTTTTCCGCGCCGATCGTGCTGATATTCGGGCCCATCGTCGCGCCATACCTGTATCTCTATAAGCTCACGATATTTGCGTAACGCTTAATTCCTAATTGATCTAATTTCTAATCAATACCCAACACCCAAACAACAAACACCAACCGCATTTTTGTCATTAGAAATTAGGGAGTTGATTAGATCAATTAGAATAATTAGAAATTAGACATTTGTATCTGTAATGCATATCTCCGAGCAAAATCTCAAAAAGATCGTCATCGCATCGGGCATCATCACCGACGTGCAATTTGAGGCGGCGCGGCAAGAGGCGTTGCGCTCCAACCGCACCACCGGGAACGTGCTCATCGGCAAAGGGGACATCACCGAAAATTATTTCGCCGAGATCGTCGCGAACTATTTCGCCGTGCCTATCGTGAATTTTCAAACAACGCCGCCCGATGACGCCGCACTGCATTTGCTTCCCGAACAGTTCTCAAAAGTAAAGCGTATCGCGCTGTTTGCTCTTGATCATGAGAAAAAAATCGCCAAGCTCGCGATGGAAGACCCGGGCGACCTCAAGACCATTGATCTTATCGCCGCGAAATTCGACGTGCGCGTCGAACCGCACCTCGCCACGCCGTTATCGATGAAGATTGCTTTCAAGGAATACAAGAAAGATATTTACAAGGAATTCAACACGATCATCGAGGAATCCATTAAAGAAGCGCTCGCGGCTGGCAATGTGAAGGACATCGGAAAAATGGCCGAGCATGTGCCTATTATCGCCATTACCGACGGGCTCATGGAATACGCGGTCGCGCTCGGCGCGTCCGACATCCACATCGAGCGCCTCCCGGAAAAAGTGCTCGTGCGCTACCGCATCGACGGCATCCTGCGCGACATCGTGGAGCTTCCCAAAGAGATCGACGACGCCATCATCGCCCGCATCAAAATACTTTCCAGTCTGCAGATCGATGTTCACTTCACGCCGCAAGACGGCCGGTTCAAATTCAAGCTTGAAGAGCAGTCAGTTGACGTGCGCGTATCCGTCATGCCTACGTTCTACGGCGAAAAGATTGTCATGCGCCTCCTGCGCGGATCCATCCGTCCGCTCAATCTCGCCGAGCTCGGCATGTCAGAACAAGACATCGCCACCATCAATGAAGCGATCAAGCGGACATTTGGCATGATCCTTATTACCGGCCCGACCGGTTCGGGTAAGACCACGACGCTCTACGCGATCCTCCATAAACTTAATGTGCCGACGGTCAACATCGCCACCATCGAGGACCCGATCGAATACGACGTTGAGCGCATCAACCAGACGCAGGTGAACCCTAAAGCCGGCATCACCTTCGCCAACGGCCTGCGCTCGCTCATGCGCCAGAACCCCGACATCATCATGGTGGGAGAGATCCGCGACGAGGAAACCGTGTCTATTTCGCTCAACGCGGCGATGACCGGGCATCTCGTGCTCTCCACCCTCCACACCAACGACGCACCCACCGCCATCCCGCGGTTCATCGATATGGGCGGCGAGCCGTTTCTTGTCGCAAACACGCTCAACGTCATTATCGCCCAGCGGCTCGTGCGCCGCATCTGTACCGTGTGCGTCACCAGCTACGCGCCAACCGCGGAGGCGAAAGAATCCATGAAAAAACAGCTTGCGCTCTATCACGCCGACCCCGCGCGCATCAAGATCCCCTCCCAGCTCTATAAAGGAAAAGGGTGTCAGGCCTGCTCAAATACCGGCTACTCGGGGCAAGTCGGTATTTTTGAAGTACTCAGTGTCACGCCGCGCGTCCGGGAGCTCATCAAGCCGGGCGTTTCCGTAGACCAACTACGCGCACTCGCCGAAGAAGAGGGAATGCGCCGGATGTTTCAGGACGGTCTCGCCAAAGCGGAAGCCGGCGCGACGACCATTGAAGAGGTGTTTCGAGTTATTATGGAGTAGCTCATTAGCATAATTTCTAATTATCTAATTCCTAATTGATCTAATAAAATCCGAATGGCAAATTCCCAAAGGAAATACGACTTGGAGGAAAGAACGGCTGAATTCGGAGAAAAAAATATTTCATTTTGCAAAATATTGCCATGCGATACCATTACGAAACCGATCATCTCGCAGCTTATACGATCAGGAACAAGCGTAGGCGCAAATTATTCTGAAGCGGATGATGCAGAATCAAAAAAGGATTTTCGACATAAAATTGGAATTTGTAAAAAAGAAGCTCGGGAAACAAAACACTGGCTGAGAATGATCGCGACGGCTGCGCCAGAAAGCAAAGAAAAGGCAAGAGATTTATGGCAAGAAGCGAAAGAATTAAATTTGATCTTCAACGCGATCAATAAAAAACTTAAAATATAGTTAGGATTTGATTAGAAATTAGAGTAATTCGTTATTAGAAATTTTCATGCCTCTATTTACCTTTGTCGCATCGAAAAAAGACGGCACGATCATAGAAGAAGAGATCGAAACGAAAGACCAAGCGTCTGTCGTTGCCTATCTTGAAAAACACGACTACTTTCCGGTCTCGGTCAAGGAGAAAAAAACGCGCCGCGTTCTTTCTCTTTCTCTTTCTTTTTCACGCACCATAACCCTGCTTGAAAAGGTGACGTTCGCCCGCAATCTCGCGCTCATGATAAAGTCGGGCATCGGCATGGCGGAGGCCGTTTCTATTCTCCTTGAAGACGCGGAACGGGCTCCGCTTAAAAAAGTCCTTACAAAAGTAAAAGGGGATCTTGAAAAGGGTCTTCAGCTTTCCTCGGCGCTTGCGACATTCCCTTCGCAGTTTTCTACGGTATTCATCAGCTTGCTTGGCGCGGGAGAGGCATCAGGAAATCTTGAATCATCACTCATGCAAATAGCGACCCAGTTAAAAAAGGAGAACGACCTAAAAAAGAAAATATTGTCAGCCATGGCGTACCCCGCCATCCTTGTTTCGCTTGCACTGGGCGTCGTGGCGCTTCTGGTCACCGTGGTGTTACCACGCGTCAGCAAAATATTCACGCAGGCGCACGTGAAACTACCAATCCTTACCCGCATCCTCCTTGGCATCTCCGATTTCGTCGCAAACCAGTTTTTTGCGACGCTCGTGATCATCGCGCTTCTCGTCGTGGCGGTCGTGCTCGCGCGCAGATCGTCTGCCGGCAGGCGCGCCCTCCAGGCCCTGCTCATCAAAACGCCGCTTATCGCGCCGCTCATGAAAAAGGTCGCGCTTGTCCGCTTCACCGGCACCCTCCACTCGCTTATGAAAGCGGGTGTGCCGCTCACCAAAGCGCTTGAGATCACCGCGGAATCGGTCGGTAACGTGTCGTACCGGTATGTGCTCTTGGATATCGCGAAAAACGAGATATCAAAAGGCATATCGCTCGGCATGGCGCTCAAACAACGGCCTGACCATTTTCCTCACCTTACCTCAAATATGATCGTCGTGGGGGAAAAATCCGGGAATCTCGAGAATGTGCTTGAAAATCTCAGCTCCTTTTACGAAGAAGAGGTAGACGGCACGATCAAGTCGCTTATCACCATTTTAGAGCCGGCATTACTTTTAGGCATCGGGCTTATCATCGGCGCGATCGCGCTTTCCATCGTCATGCCGATCTATCAGATGATCAACGTTGTGAGATAGCTTTTTTAGTTCGTTGATATGATTCTTGCTATAATCGTATCAATATGATACGATTATAGCATTCATTTGATACGAATATTATGCGTTTTTCTTCAAGACAACAAAAAATAATTTTTCTTCTTATTGAAAATGGGACGGCGCAATCGTCATTTATTCACGCGGAAATTGCCAAAAGAGGGGAAAACGTCTCGCTGATAACAATCAAGCGGGAACTTGCCGAGCTTGCAAACCAAGGAGTTGTCGCGGCTCGGGGAGGGGGGCGATCTACCGCATACACCATTACAACGCGTGGCCGGACCTTTGCTGATGTTAATGCTCGCGAGTATTGCGCCATTGAACCGGACAAACGACATGGAATGAGCAAATATAATTTTGATTTTTTTCCGGAGATGCCTCTTGATATTTTTTCAGATACCGAACAGAAAACACTTGAAAACGCAACGATGGAATATGCTCAAAGAACGGAACATCTCCCTCCTGCGATACAAAAAAAAGAACTGGAACGCCTGATCATTGAGTTATCATGGAAATCCTCCCGCATCGAAGGAAACACGTACACTCTCCTTGATACGGAAAAACTTATCATAGAGAACCGGGAAGCGCTAGGGCATGACCGCGCGGAAGCGCGCATGATCATAAATCATAAAAATGCTTTTCTGTTTATCCGTGAACGCGCGCCGGAATTCAAAACAATAACACGCGCAAATCTCGAACAATTACACGCGATCTTAGTAAGCGATCTCAGCGTCGGAACGGGGTTGCGCAAAAAACCGGTCGGCGTTACCGGGTCGCCCTACCGGCCGCTTGATAATCTCTATCAGATACAAAAAGGGGTTGATGCATTATCACAAGCGGTCTCGCGCATGCAAACTCCGTACGCAAAAGCCATGACCGCGCTTTTAGGCATCAGCTATCTTCAGCCGTTTGAAGACGGTAATAAGCGGACTGCGCGGCTTGCGGCAAACGCCATACTCCTTGCGTATGAGTGCGCGCCTCTTTCTTATCGCAGTGTTGACGAAAATGAATACCGCGAAGCAATGCTGGTGTTTTATGAGATCAATTCTATAATGCCATTTAAAAAAATCTTTCTCGCCCAATATCTTTTTGCCGCGGAGAACTATGCGGCGAAATAAAACCATGAAACAAAAAACGCATGCTTTGAGATTCACGCTTCATGAACAGGGTCTTACCATTCTTGAGCTTGTCTTGGTGCTCGGCATTTTTGCCCTTTTTTCCGGCGTTGCGGCGGTCCAGCTCGCCAATTTCCAGCACGGCACGGTGCTTGAAGGCGCCTCAAAAGACATCGTGAGCGCATTGCGCTTAGCGCACGACAAAGCGATGCTCGGCGAAGACGGCGACAGCAACGGGCAAGGCGACCCGTGGGGAATCCGCTTTGCCAACAGCACAACGGACACCTACGCCTCTTTTTTTGGCGCGGCATACAACATAAATAATGTAAAAGAAACGATGTATTTGTCATCACCGCTTGCATTCAGCGCGCCTACAGAAGGAAACAACACCGACGTGATATTCACCAAGCTTTCGGGCACCACCACACCGGCGACCATCACCATCGGCGACAACGACCAGACAAAGACGGTTACCGTAGACGCATCGGGAAGAATAAGTTCAAACTAAAATTTCTAATTCCTAATTAACTTAATTTATAATCAATGCCAAAACCCCAATACATAATGAGCCATTGGAAATTGTGATTTAATTAGGTCAATTAGAAATTAGATATTAAAAATTTCTGCATGAAAAAACGCACATCTCAAGCCGGGTTTAGTTTATTTGAAGTGCTCATCGCTATTTCCGTGTTTGCGGTCATTGGTGTCGTTGCGGCGCAGCTGATTGGCATTTCTTTGCAGTCCAACACGACCAGCGGGCAAAAGACCGTCGCGCTCCAGCTCACGCAGGAAACGGCGGAAGCGCTTGATGCGCTTGCCGGGGAATCATGGCAGAACATCTACGGTCTTTCGAAGGGCTCCGCAAACCACTACTACGCCACGGTCAGCGGCAGTAAATGGGCGACCTCGACCGGCGACGAACTGCTGACGATAAATGACGGCCCATACAAGCGTTATTTCTATATAGAAAATGTTTCCCGCGACAGCGGAGGCGCCATCGTTTCTTCGGGGGGCGCCAACGACCCGTCCACCCAAAAAGCCACGGCGGTCGCTTCGTGGCAAAATGACGGGGGCATGGACATCGGCGCCGCGACGACGACGAAATATCTCATGCGCGCGCGCAACGCGGCCGCAACACAGACCAGTTGGAGCGGCTCCACACCTCCTTCATCGGGCGAAGACGGGGTTTTTGGAGATAATTACGCAAGCCAGGACGGAAACATCGCCACAGCAGGCGGGGCGATCCAGCTCGCTCCGTAAACGGCGGACCGCTTAGCATAAAAATTATCCACACGCCGTATGAATCGAAACATGGTATAATTACATGCATATAAAGTCATCGTAATAACAAACACATGGACATTATCGTTATAGGAATTGACATCGCTTTGGTCGTGTGCGGGCTTTTAGCGTCATATTACGCAAAACAGGTCGGCGGCAATATAGGCCACAAAAGCATCCAGCTCATGGCTTCGGGGTTTTTGCTTCTGGGATTCGCTCATATCCTTGAAACCGCATCGTTGAAATTTTTCCCCGGGTTTGACCTCGAAACGGTGGAAATAACCCATCGTCTTTTGGTGCTTTTTGCGACAGTGCTGATATTGGTCGGTTATGCGCGCCTAGCGCGGTTCGTCAGGTCGTAACCACGCACACATACTATGAAAAAGGTTCTCATTATAGAAGACGACCCTATCGTCGGAAAAATACTCCAAGTGAAGATCCAGTACACCGCCACCCAGTGCGGGCTCGAGGTGGAAGTGTCGCGGGCTTTTGATGGAGAAGAAGGCTTGAACATGGTCGCGGAAAAAAACCCCGACCTGATAGTGCTTGACCTGATGATGCCCAAAAAATCAGGATTTGAAGTGCTTGAAAGCATGAAACAATCAGAAATAAAAGAAAATGGAGCTCCTCACGTCATGGTTTTGACCAATCTCTCCGGAGAAGGACATAAAGACAAAGTGACCCAGCTTGGTGCTTCCGCGTATTTCATCAAATCGGGCACAACTATTCAAGAAATTGCCGATTATGTCTGCAAACAGCTTGGCGCGATGACCGCCCCAGTCCCCGTGGCCGCCTGATCGAGATTCGACTTCGTTGGCAGGAAACAAAAAACAACAAAACCCCCTTTCGGGGGTTTTGTTGTGTATGCTGTTTTTTTGAGAGAACACTAGAGCGCCGTAGCGCCGAGCACTTTCAGATTGTTTCCCATCTCGTATCGGTTGTTCAAGCCGGTCGGCGAGACGGTCGTGCCACTGTTGCCGCCATCCTTATATCCTTTATCATCGCAGTTCGCGACGGTGCACCCCGGCATGTATTTCGCGCTCTCAAGCGCCGCATCGTATTCATACTGATATTTCCCGCCGTAATAATTGCATCCCCATCGATAATACAATCCTGTGGAAGCGCCCCATGAGTTGGTCGGATCAATCGGCAAGCTCGCGAGAGCGCTTCCTGAAGAAAGACCGGTAAAATTAATCTTCACCCATCCGTTACCGTCAGCAAGCGAGCGCGTGGATGTTGCTGTTGCGATATACTCGGTTGCATCATTCGTCAGATATGTCGACTTATATACATCTGCAACACCATTTGACGCCGTTTCCGGCGCGGCGTCTGTCTTACAATCTGTGCTCGCATTTGACGGAACTGCGTTGCTCAATACCAGCTGTGTTGCCCCTTTCATCGCCGCCATGTCGGAGATGCGTTGTGAGTCGCGCGATTGCGCGAGAATCTCGGCAGGGTCAATAAGCACGACGACCACGACGCCGAGGATGACCAGGATCGTAATGACGATAAGGAGCTCGATCAGTGTGAACCCTTTTTGTTGTTTGCGTTGAGTATGCATCACAAAAATATGATTAATAGTTATATTTTAATTTTTTTATTATATCAAGCTGTTGTATAATATACAAGAAAGATATGCACACGAGATTATGAATATAAATTTCTAATTCCTACTTGATCTAATTTCTCATCACTGCTCAAACCCCGACACTCAATGAGTGATTAGACGTTAGAAATTACTCCATCAACTCTTCACACGCTTCCATGAAAGAGAAAAATAATCCGCGTAAAAGATCAGGCAAATATATTCTCGCGCTTGTAGCTTTGGGATTCTTGCTATCTGCAGCGTTGAATGCATATTTATTTTTTGGCAATGATAAAAACAGCGGCACCGCAGGGAGCGGCGATGCATACGCCTTGCTCAATCCCGCGCGAAAATTCATCAAACAAGAAGATCTTATCATCAATTTCCAGCCGTTGCGAGATTATTTGAACGACAAATACGGAGCCGACCAAAATGTTTCCATCTATTTTGAATATCAGCCAACCGGCTCGAATATTTCCCTCAACAAAGACGCGGAGTTTTATCCCGCAAGCCTGCTGAAAGTGCCGGTGGCGATGGCGGTCGCGAGAAAAATAGAAAAAGGCGAATGGAAATGGTCAAACGAGCTCGTACTCATGTCCACCGACAAAGACGACAAGTTCGGCACGCTCTTTAAAGAACCGACCAATTCAACGCACACCATAGAAGAGCTTGTAAAACGCTCTTTGTCGGATTCGGACAATACAGCGCATTTTATGTTGGTACGGAATTTAGAGATGGAAGAAGTGCAGGATGTATACGACCATATGGGACTCCCGGGATTTTTGGAAACCGAGGGGAGTTTGAGCGCCAAAAGATATTCGGTCATGTTCCGGGCACTTCATAACTCATCGTATCTCACCGAAAGCCACTCGCAAAAATTGCTTTCCTATTTGGCGCATTCCCCTTTTGATGAATATATTCAAAGCGCCATGCCGGAAAATATTGTTTTTTCGCATAAGATCGGCGTTGATGCGAATAAAAAAGTGTACTTGGATTCCGGCATCGTATATGTGCTCGGCAGACCATACATTCTCACCGTCATGACAAAAAATAAAGATGAGCAAAAAGCGAAAGAAATAATGGCCGATGTTTCAGAGAAAGTATATACTTATGTAAGCACCTATCGGGAGTAGCTGATGAAAAAAAACATAAAATTTTTTGCACTGTTCTTATTCATATTTGGGATATCGCTTTCCAATATCCCTTTTTATGCGTTATCCGGACTGATCGATTCCTACGCACAAGGAAGAAACATCGTGGATAAAGCGTGGCGTGTGTCACAGAACGACAATGTGGTAGACACATTCACTTCCTACCGCCATTTAGCTGAAAAAGTAAGGGTGTATGAAGCATACGCGGCAACACTTCAATATGTGGGGGGAGCCGAAGCGAGCGGCAACAGCGCCGCGTACAATGTATCTCTTTCAAGTCTTGCCGGCGGTACTGGTGGCGCGGCTCAAGCGGGCGACCTGGTTATCGTTGCTACGGGTTTTGTGCAAACATCCAATCTCGACCCCGGCGTTAGCACCGCCGGATACGCCGAAGTAGCCGATCTTTACCAAAACGATACCCGCGATGCCAATTTTTCCGTCAACTGGAAGATCATGGGCGGCTCTCCGGACGCGGCTGTTAATTGTCTCGGGAGCGGTTCTGCGACAAATGGCGCCGTCTGCGAAGTCCATGTGTGGCGCAACGCCGACCAAGCAACACCAATGGATGTTACGCCCACAACGGACCAGACAAACAACTCCGCCATTCCCAACAGTCCTGCGATCACCCCGGTCACTTCCGGAGCGGTTGTCCTTTCTTTAGGGCTTGGAACTGGCGCGGCGGCCGATACTTCCGTTACCGCGCCAACCAGCTACGGCAACCAAGCGGACATCAGCGTTGATCCCAGCAACGCCGCTACCGTCGGCATTGCTTCCAAGGCATGGAGCGGCTCCGGCGCGGAAGACCCAGCGGCATGGACGGGGTGGACCACCACAACATCTGATTCTTGGACCGCTGTTACGTTGGCGATACGGCCGGCAAACGACCCGCCTACCCTCACTGTTTCCCAACCAGACGGCACGGGTGATACGGTGACCGTCGGCGACCTGTATAACATTACCTATGCCTTGGCGGATCCTGATAACGTGGTGACAGCGGCCATGTATTACGACACCGATGCGACCGGACTGAACGGCGTGGCGATCACCGGCGCATGCGCCACGACGGCGGAAAATCCGACAACGACCTGTTCGTGGGATACGACCGGCATGACGCCGGGCAACTACTATGTGTATGGCATCACGAACGACGGCGTCAATCCTGCCGTGAACGATTATTCTCCCGGCGTGATCACCATCAACGCGGCGGCGTCTGTTTTGACCGTCGGCATATCAGGAAGCCAAGCAACTCCGATAGACTCCGGCTCTTCAAACACATATCTTGGCGGCGCGTTCACTTTTTCCATAAATGCCGGTTCGGCAAGCGTTACGAATATCAAGGTTTCAAACAACGGCACGGCGGGCAATCTTTCCGACATTCGCTTGTATTACGACACCGACGGAACATATTCGGGTGGCGAATAGTGTTTTAACACAGTTTGTACGGACGGCGGGGGGGGAGCGCTCGGCACGGGCATCGCCGGCTCACTCGCCATGACCTCGGGCAACACGTATTACATATATGTCATCGCCGACATCGCCAACACCGTCGCCGGCGGGCTGGCCGTTGATTTGCAAATCACCAACCCGTCAACCGACATCACGACCGACGCGACAAACACCGATACGGTCGCCAAAAACATCACCGGCTCCACCACCATCCGCCCCAATGTTACGGATGTAACGGATTCCGCTCTGGGGGACGGCGGAAGAAACGGCGAAACATTCACCATCACCGGCGCGGGATTCGGCACGCTCTGCGCCTCGGTATCGGTGCAGGTGGAGGGAACGGCACTCACCTGCAATAGCGCGAACAACACCACGATATCGGCAACGATCCCTTCAACACAGATAACAACCTACGGCGGCGCGGGCGCAAGCGGCCTTTTGGCGACGGTCGGGGGAACGGCGGATGACGCGCGCCAGACCTACTACGTCTATCCGAGTGTCAATCTCGTCGGCACACCGCTTGTGTTAAACGCCGCGCGGGAAGGGGACAACATCACGCTTACCAATTCAGCCGCCAATGCGTCGCGGTTTGGGGCAACACAAGGCGCGGTGACATTCTCGGGAGGGTTCGGCTCGGTGAGCGGATCGGTTGTGACATGGGGAGACACTTCCATTGAAGTGACCGTGCCTGCGGCAATTGGGGACAATGTGTATCTGGGTGATATCACAGTAACGCGCAACGCCGATTCAAAGACGGATCTTGCGTATGATTCAAACGGATTTCGGGTGTTGCCCAAGATCACTTCAACGACGCCGCTTAATCTCAAAGGCGGGCAAGCGGACACTATCGCGATCGCGGGAGACCACCTATGCCAATCGGGCTCATGCCCTTCGGCGTTCTCCGCGGCAAACAAAGTGGATTTCAACGGGGGCTCGGTGACATCGGGCGCTTCCGTGTGGACACACACATCTATTCCTTCCATCGTCATTTCCGGCACGGCGATTGACGGCAATCTCAACATCACCTCCGATACTTCCTATACATCCAACAATCTGACCTATGATGTAAAATTCGCGCCGTCCACGCCGACCGGAAGTTCTGGCGGCGGGAGCAACAACCCTGCGCTTTCCGGCACCGCATTTTCTGACGGCACCGACGCCGATGGACATCAAAAAACGCAATGGCACATAGCGCACAACACAGACGGCGACTGGTCAACACCGGAATGGACACGGACATCCGGTACGGCGGAAGTCGGTACCACGGTAAATACCACCAACGGTACATTTGCCAACAGCGACAACGGCCAAACGGAGCTTGATTGCGGCACGACATACAAAGGACGCGTGCGCTACATGGACAACGGCAACGGCGGCGCGGACGCGTACGCGTGGGAATGGTCGTCGTGGTCCTCCGATTATACATTCAGCACCGCCGCGTGTAATGCCGCCCCTACGCTCACCGTTTCACAGCCCGACGGCGTCAGCGACACCGTGAACGCGGGTGACCTGTATGACATCACCTATGATCTAGTCGACACGGATAATGTGGTGACTGCCGCCATGTATTATGACCCAACCGCTTCCGGCCTTGACGGCACTGCCATCACCGGCGCGTGCGCCACGGCGGCAGAAAATCCGACAACGACCTGTTCATGGGATACGACCGGAGTCACTCCCGGGAATTACTATGTCTACGGCATCACAAATGACGGCGTCAATCCTGCCGTGAACGATTACTCGCCTGGCCAGATCACCATCAATGCGCCACCGCAGGTAACCGCCGACGCATCGGGAACGCAAACTACACCGATGGATTCGGGCGCAACCGGCCAATATATCGGCGCGGTATTTCGCTTCCAGCAATCATCGGGGAGCGCCGACACGATTACCGCGCTGACCATTTCAGAGACCGGCTCCGTGAATGCGAATGCGAATTTAAGCGCAAACGCCGGCATACGCTATGAAAGCAGCGTGGCGACCTGCACCTACAACGGCACGGAAACATTGGTAGCTGATACATTTGATATTACCACCGATAAAATGACGCTTACGGGATTAACTATTCCGGTAACTGTCGGCGCAAACTACACGTGCGTGTACGTGGTGTTTGATGTCGCCTCGGGCGCCGCCGGCGGACAGGCGATCGATCTTGAGATCACTTCTTCCGCGGACTTTACGCTTTCGGGCGGCACGGCAAAGGCGGGAACGTATCCCGTCGCGCTGACCGGCTCCACCACCGTCCGCCCAAATGTCACCGATGTCACCGATTCTTCTTTAGGTGACGGCGGCAGGAACGGGGAAACATTCACCATCACTGGGGCTGGGTTCGGCACGGCATGCGCCTCGGTATCGGTGCAGGTGGAGGGAACGGCACTCACCTGCAATAGCGCGAACAACACCACGATATCGGCAACGATCCCTTCAACACAGATAACAACCTACGGCGGCGCGGGCGCAAGCGGCCTTTTGGCGACGGTCGGGGGAACGGCGGATGACGCGCGCCAGACCTACTACGTCTATCCGAGTGTCAATCTCGTCGGCACACCGCTTGTGTTAAACGCCGCGCGGGAAGGGGACAACATCACGCTTACCAATTCAGCCGCCAATGCGTCGCGGTTTGGGGCAACACAAGGCGCGGTGACATTCTCGGGAGGGTTCGGCTCGGTGAGCGGATCGGTTGTGACATGGGGAGACACTTCCATTGAAGTGACCGTGCCTGCGGCAATTGGGGACAATGTGTATCTGGGTGATATCACAGTAACGCGCAACGCCGATTCAAAGACGGATCTTGCGTATGATTCAAACGGATTTCGGGTGTTGCCCAAGATCGCTGGATTCACACCGGGAAACGGCGAAGTGGGAGCGGCGGTGCAAGTTAACGGCGACCACTTCTGCCAGAACGGCGGAGCGTGCCCTTCTGCGTTCGACATCAACAACAAAGTGACATTCACCAGCGCGGTGGACGCGACCGTGTTCACGAGCTGGACGGCGACCGCCATGAACACGCAAGTACCCTCGGGTGCGGTGACCGGCAATGTCGTGCTCACATCGAACGCATACAACTCAAACGGCTCGAACTTCACCGTTGACATACCGACGCCGACAACCCCCGTCACGCTCAAACAAGCGCGCAATACGGGAATCACCGACCTTATTGCCACCGGCGGCATCGCATCGAGCACGCCCGTATATTTTTCCGGAAACACCTCCTCTACCGTCTCGGGCGGCACCATGTATCTGCAAACAGAAATGCGGCCGACCATCGGCGGCAGTTCAACATTCACCAGCACCTGCACAAGCAACCCATACTGCTTTGAAGGGCCGGGGTTTGCATACGGCGGCGGCACCATTACCGCCACGTCATCAACCTCCACTGTTGACGAACTCTGGCACTGGCAAACGCGCGCGCGGTACAACAAATCAAGCACGGATTATTTCAGCGCATGGCAATGCTATCCATCTGATGGCAGTTGCCCTGTTCCGCAATCTGAGCTTCAAACCGACTTTGAGCTTGATACCACCCCGCCCGCCATCACATCGCTCACTGCGGGAAATATCACCGCCAACACCGCGCGCATCACGTGGACCACCGCCGGGGACCTTTCCTCGACCCAGCTGGCATACGGAACCAATGCGGCGCTCGGCGCGGGAACCGCAACCACCACCGAAACGGACATCTCTCCCACCGTCACCGCTCACACCGTTGACCTATCCAATCTTTCGTGCGGCACCACCTATTACTACCGCGCCCGTTCGCGGGACGACGCTGGGCTGATAACGTTCAGCGCTATCCAGAATTTCCCCACCTTGGGATGCCCGACCGACCCCGCAAAAACCGCCGCCTTTCATATCGCCGGAGCAACAGCGTCCATCACGAATGGAAGCCCGGGATCGTATCCGTTTACCATTTCCCTGGCGGAAAACGCCACTTCCACGAAGAGCGCCTTCGTGGAGCTGACGGGCGTGTATGACAAAACAAGTACCGCCTCAAACGGCATCACCGTGCAGGTAAATTCGCAAGCCGCAAAAACATATGCGCTTTCTCCGGTCGCGGTAAAAAGCTATTTCAAAATTATCTACCAAGTGAATCCGTTTACGACCGCGTCAAACACGCTTTCCGTGACTCCTCCGGCAGATACCACGGTATCCATTACTTCGGCACAATTTATCGTTACATATGCGTACACTCCTTAGCACGCTGGCGCTCTTTTTTGCGCTTACCGCGCTGGCGCTTGCCGCAAACCAGATCAAATCCACCGAGATCCATATCACCCAGTCCGATGCCGCCATTTCGTCCGCGACCTCAAGCGCGTTCTCTATATATATCGGCGACAATCTTTCGGGCGTTTCCGCACCGATGAAATCGGTGCATATCGCGATATCGGGCGTGTATACGGGCAGCGGCACGCTGGCAGCGCAGCTTAATTCCGACGCGGCGACGGCGCAGACGTTCACCCTGCCCAATGTCGGCTCCGCACCGACGCCGTTTGAGATACTCTACAAAGATCCGACAAACACAATCAACCCCCAAAGCGCAGGGACATACACCTACACGCTCGATCTGAATCCTTCGGGTATCACGATATACGGCCTCGGGGTGAAAGCGGTGGAAACGCATCGGTATAAACCGCCATCGTGCGCCGCGGGATATCCGGCGACCGGCACGCTTATGTCATCAACATTCGACACCTCGATCGCCAATGGCGCGGCATACAACTGGCTCATGTGGCAGGGAACGCTACCTGCAAGTACCGTAGTCGGACTCCAGCTTGCGACATCGAACTGCACAAATGGGGACACCAATCCTCCCTCCTGCAACAACGGCGTCGGATGGCAGTATTACGGCGACACAAATGGAGACGGCACGTGCGGCGCTTCGGAGTATTACGAGCCGGTAGCAGGGACGTCCGCAGAAATCGTATGCCGCGCTACGCACAACGACCAGCGCTACTTCAGGTACAGGGCGCGTTTATGTTCCGCCGCCGATTGCGCGTCGGGCGGCGCAAACACGCCGACCGTGGACGACATTGTCGTGAATTGGAGTCCATAAAGCGTTAATGATATACTATACATACATATGAAAAAAAATATCGTCATTGCCGTTGCTGTTCTCGTCGTCATTGTTGCCGGCGGTATTGTGTTTTTCGGCATCATGAACGCGGGGCGCAAAGTCGCAGTACAGGGGAAGCCGCGCATCATCGAAGAAAAGCTTGTCATTCCCGACACGCAGACGGTGCATGAAACGGAAGCGCGGACACTTGAACAAACCGGCGTCGCCGTTCCGCTCGTACCAAAAACCGAAGAAGAAAAAGTTATCGTTGCGCACGCAGAACTCACGCTTAAAGAAGGATATGCCGTGGCGGCAAATGCCGCGCACCAATGGGACGGCGCCGCACTGCTTGTATTCGTCAAGTCGCTTGGCACCGTCACGCTCGAAGGAAAATCGAGTTCGTGGCAGGTGCTATTTTATTCGCCGGATAAAAAAAATGCCGGATACGAAGTGATTCTGCAAGGGAAAGAGATCGTTTCAAAAAAAGAAGTGGCATCAAATGCAGAGGGTGCCGCCGTTCCGCAGAATTGGAAAGACCTCGGCGATGTCATTTTGGAACTGCAGCAGCACCCGCTGTACCAAAACGCGTCTATGATCAGCGCAAGCTTCCATCTTAACCCGGATAATAAAAAATGGTACTACGGCATTCTCACATCGAAGGGGGCAAGCGCGATCGCGGTCGAATAAACGGATTCTCTCTTATTGAATTGCTGATCTACATCAGCATCTTTTCGGTCATTTCCGCTATTTTTATCGGCGTGCTGTCGCACGCGACGCTCGGATGGACGCGCTCAAAGGTGGAATCGGAAGTACAGCAGAATCTGCGTTTCGCGATGGAAGACATCGCGCGCACCGCCCAGCAGGCGACCTCCATTTCATCGCCCTCCGTGGGAAGCTCGGCGGGCGCGCTTACCGCGGTCGTCGGCGGACAAAGCACGCAATACTCGCTTTCCGGCACCATACTGCAAAAGCAGGTCGGCGCAAATCCCGTGGAAAACATCACTACCGACAAAGTAAAAGTGACCTATCTTAATTTCACAACACTCCAAAACACCGCTCTGTCAAACGCCGGCGTACAGGCGACCTCCACGCAATTCGCCATGACCGTTGAATATAATTCCGATAACAACCAATTTTTTTATACCGAACATGCTACGTCAACCGCAACGCTTAAAAATAAATAATATGCGCGAAGAGCGGGGCGCCGCGCTTCTTGCCACCACGCTTGCCGTCATCGTCATCCTGCTTGCGATGGGTCTTTCCATGACCTCATCGGGCTTATTTGAGGGTTTTATGTCGCAAGCGCAAAGCGACTCCAGGGAAGCGTTCGCCGCCGCGCAATCGGGCATTAAAGATGCCCAGCTGCGCATCGCGCGCAACAAGAGCTTTTCTTCCGTAGGATATTTCATTCCGTCCGACCCGTCCGATTGCACGCTCAACAGCTCTTCATTGTGCACCAAGGTGGTCGTGGAAAAGGATGCCGCATCAACATGCTCGCAAACGATCGGCGCCGGGCAGGACTGCCTTATTGCCGCCGGAACGCTCAACAACACGACGCGGACGATTGAAGTCGTTTTGAATGTCAACGCAACTAATGGTAAAATAAGTCAGGTATCGTGGAAGGAGATATAGGGCTTTGTCTAAAATATGGAGGCAAAGCCGCCCATATTTTAGAAACAAAACCTATACGGTGAGCTTGTCGAACCGTAACCCTTCGACTTCGCTCAGGATGCTCAATGTGGTAGTTAAATTTATCACACTTCGTATTGAGCTCCGCTTATAAATTTAGACCACATTGGCATGGATTTAGCACAACTTTTTAATCCGGTTGAAAGAATCATAGGTATGGAGATCGCGCACGGGCGCGTGTGCGCGGTGTTGCTTGAAAAAAATAAAAAGGGCGTCATCACCGGCACTAAAAAAGAAGCGGTGATCCCTCCGGGCATCATTGCGGAAAACGGCGCGGTACTCGACAAACAAAAACTCGCCGACGCGCTCAAAACGATCTGGCACACCGGGAAGGACGTCTTTAAATCAAAATATGTCATCGTCGCGCTCCCCTCGATACCGATATTCACCGATATCATCGGGTTCCCCAAGGTTACCCAAGAACAGCTCAAAGAAGCGGTAGAGCTTCACGTGGCGACAAAAACATCGTTCCCCGTCGACACGAATGACATTTATTACGACTGGCAGCCGCTCGCCACGCACAATGTGTATCACGAAGACGTGCTCTTGAGCTTCGCCAAGCGGCCGTATATCCGCGATTTCGCGGAAGCATGCGAGGCGGCGGGGCTTGAGCCGCTCGCATTTGAAACGCCGCACCTTGCAACCGCGCGCGCACTAACCAATTTCGGGAGCGCCACAGGCCTGGTCATCCGCGTCGCGCAAGAATGCGCGGAATTTTCCGTTACGGCAAACGGCGACCTGTTCTTCGCTCGCACCATACCGCTTCCTTCTTCCTACACCTTTGAAACGCTCAAAGGCATCATCGCGACCGAAGCGACGCATGCGCTTAACTACTACGCGACAGAAAACCCCCAGGAAGCGCCGGTGACGACAGTCGCGCTTCTTACGCATGTACCGCAAAAACAAGAGCTCGCCGCCCACCTCCGCGAGGCGCTCGGCATTGCGGTCGCAGATGCGCGCTATAAATATACTGTTGCTATCGAAGATTCGTGCGCGGCGGCGTTTGGCGCGGCGCTACGCGGGCTTATCCGGAGAGAGGAAGACACACTCATCAGTCTTTTACCTATCGGCACCGAAGAAGCGTACCGCAAGCGGCGTTTTCTTGCATATCTATCGCTGTGGTCGGACATCATCAACGTAACCGCCCTTGTACTCGTCGCGCTCTTTGGCGCATCGCTGTTTTTTTTGAATATCGCGGGCAAAAATGCCGCGGCGCAGAATACCCGGCTCAAAACAGCAGAGGCGCAAAACAGCAAAACAGAAGAATTCAAACAAGAAGCTATTCGTTTCAACAGCATTGTCAGCGCCGCCGCGCACGCACAGGACACGATCATCGTGTTTTCTCCGGTCATAGAAAAAACATTGCCGGCGCTTCGCCATGACGGCATCACCGTCACCGCGATAACCATCGCCTCGCCGGGAACCACTCTGCATGTTTCCGCGGTTGCCTCGACACGCGACAGCGCGATCGCTTTCAGAAAATCACTGGAAGGCAATGCGCTATTCATGAAGGTCGCCGTACCGCCGCTTGGCGCGACGCAACGAATAAACATCCCTCTTGGTATCACGCTTTCATTAAAACCATGATCACGCCCGAATACACGCTCCCTATACGGAAAAAAGCTGTCATGCTTGCCATGCGGGTGTCGGCCGTCGCCATAGTAAGCTCCCTTGCGCTGTTTTTCCTCGCGCGGAACATCGCCAGCACCACCGAAAAGATCGTCACCGCGCGCAACGAATTCACCGCACTCACGACGCAGTACGACGCGCTTGACCGCTCTGAGCGGGACCGCGAAACGGCGAAAGGCGCGGCGGACACATTGGCGGCAATGCTCCCGACACCGGATACCGTCCCCGTTGTAGAAGATTTTTTATACAGCGCCGCGCGAAAAACGGATACCACACTCATTCTTTCATTTGACCAATCGCCAAAACCAAGCGCCATAGAAACGCTCGATGAACTTGTCATTTCCCTGCAAACGGAAGGAGGAGAGCAGTCGCTCCTCGCTTTTTTAAGCCTTCTGGAAAACGCGCCGCACTTCATTGCTGTTCGCGGCATTTCCCTGCATGTGAATGCCCCCGGCCAGCTTGCGGCGCGCATATCGGCCGTTGTCTATTTAAAACAAAATCAATGATCACTTTTTCTGCGGTACTGGAAAAAATAAAACGTGTTGATTGGATCGCCGCATTGAAAAAAAACAGGTATGCGCTTGCGTCGCTCGTGATCGGCGCGGCATATCTGTATGTTTCGTTCCTCGCAATATCGTTTATCGTCACGAACGCGCAACGCGCATTCGCCATCAATGAACAAGCGGCGCACGGCGGCGTCGTCACGTTTGACATGGCATCATACGAAAAGATAAAACACCGGTTGGGCGGGAACTAGGCTCTCTTTTTATCGTGGAACTTTTTGTGTATCTCTTTGAGCTTGCTGTCGGTATAGTGGGTGTAGATCTGCGTTGTCGTGATGCTTGCATGACCGAGCATCGCCTGCACCGAGCGGATGTCCGCGCCGCTCTGCAAAAGATCGGTCGCGAAAAAGTGCCGTAGCTGATGCGGCGTTACTTTTTTTACCACGCCCGCTTTCGCGGCGTATTTTTGTATCATCCGCTGGACCGAACGGGGAGTAAGGCGCAAGTCGGCGCGCGCATTTTGCTTGATATCATGCCGCA
>ERZ1292633.733-Hain-H41-02um-R1-733-length-37023-cov-7_pt2 | contig 32360 bp, 16 predicted proteins | sample MGYA00564406_ERZ1292633 | MGnify/ENA primary metagenome ERZ1292633 (study PRJEB36523, sample SAMEA6512639) | groundwater metagenome | collected 2019-01-08 | study: AquaDiva: Metagenomics assemblies of 32 groundwater samples
TCGTCGCGGTGCTGCAGAAGTTTGCGCCCGCGGAGCTGACGTCCGTCGACTCGATCGTCAGTCGCGCCACATCGGCCCCGATGACCGCGCTAGCGCAAGTGATTGCACGGCTTGGCTTCGAGCCGGGAACAGCCTCCGTGTTGGTGTCCCCAGGACCCTTGAGTGTGGCCCCGGTGGCCGGGCGCAAGACACCGAAGCGTGATGTCTACGTGCGCCTGACGCTGGGCAATGCCATGAACCCGAAGCCGGTCGAGACGCCGGTCACGAAGGGTGTGCGCGACGGCGGCCCGCTCGCCGGCGGCGGTGCCACGCTTTTCGTGCAGCGGCCGACCGAAACACTGCTCGTGGAGCTGATGGCGTCGGTACCGGGCTCCGACGACGTGCTCGCTCGGGCGTGGGTCTCACTACGTCGCCTCGTGGCCGGAAACGCGAAACGCGTCGGATTAGCGCTGATGTCCGCTTCGGCGCCCGACGAGGTCTTCGCGACGCTGCCGTTGATGCTGACGGTAACGGGGTTCTCAGCACCGCGTCCGTTCGAGGAAGAGACGGAAGAGCACTACCGGCGCCGGCTGCTGAAGATGCGGCAACGGTACCCTGGTGCCGGGCCAACGGACGCCGTCGACACAACGCTGGACGACCACGCCGACTGGGAGGCGATGATGAAGGCGCTCGTCGTGCGGCACGGCCCCGAGCCGGGCACGTTCCTGCTGTCATTCACTGTGTGCGCGTGCCGGGACCTGCCGCGCGCGGGCACGTTCGACAAGGGGGACCCGTACGTTGTCCTGCAGCTCGCAAAGCAAACGGTCCGCACGAAAACGATCAAGGGCAACCTCGCCCCGTCGTACAATGAGACGTTCACGCTCGACGTGTGGGACCCGGCGAACGACGTCGTGACGGTCACGGTGATGGACGAGGACGTGGACGACGACGATGTCATGTGCGCGACAAAGGTAGCGGTATTTGGCGTCGCGCAGGGCGTTGCGCGCGAGCTGTGGGTGCCGCTCGTGAAGGATCCAGACTCGGCGAGTGCGAAGGCGGTGGGGCACATACGCGTCCGGCTGCAGACGACCAGCTTCGGAGCAAGCGTGCCGGCCGGCGATACAGCGGCGCAGGAGGCGGCGTCAGCGCGCATCGTCGCGGTGCTGCAGAAGTTTGCGCCCGCGGAGCTGACGTCCGTCGACTCGATTGTCAGCCGGTGTCCTGCTGATGCCGATCGGGCCGTACGTCTCGCTGTGGGTCGTTACGGATTTGAGCCAGGGTCGATCAAGTGTTCAATCACCCTTGGCTCCCTTTCGACCGAGCCGGGCATCAAACCCTTATCAGCCTCGTCGACCTACCTGAAATTGGCACCGGCAGGCCACGAACACGATGCAAAGGTGTCGAAACGATTTCGCGACCCAACAGGCACCGCCGTGCCCAAGACGCTTCTTGTCGGTGAAACATCGACATTTGATTTGCAGTCACCGCACGACTGTTTCACCCTACGGGTCAAAGCCAAATCCGGCGCGACGTCGGTCACGGTCGCAGCAGTGGTGCTCCCTATCGGGTGCTTGACCGCCGGTCGCACATACTCCGTTCCCGCGTTTGCGCCAGACACCGGGCGCGTTGCAGTTCGTATCGACGTCACAATGACCTACAGCGATTTGTCGGCTATTCCAACGCATGCTCGTCTATCTGCCGTCGACCCACAACGGCTTTCGGCCATCCTGGCTGTCATCGGCCCCTGCATGACGCCGTCATGGAGGACGCTGATGCCCGCTGCCGCGCCAAGTTTCTCAACGTCATCGGAGGCGGATGCTCCAGCAGCCGCAAACGCACTCGTGCTCCTCCGTGAGCGCTCGCGCAGCACTGAGGTTTCCCTCCTGGCAACTCCTTTCGACGGGTCACCACATTGCAGCCGTGACGGGGCGGCCTTTCTCTTCGTGCGAGTACTCGCGTGCCGAGATTTGCCAAAGATGGACACCTTCGGCGCCTGCGACGCCTACGTGGAAGGCGCACCGTCCGACAACTGCAAATGCATCGTCAATGGCGCGACGCTGCACGTCGCCAACACCCTCAATCCCGACTTCTCGGCAGATCAGCGCAACACGCTGCTTTTTGCCATGCAGGCCGCAGGCCATCAGAGTCGACGCGACCATCCCGTACCGGCCTTCGGCCCGCTGAAATTGACGGTGTGGGACTACGACAGCGTTGGTGCGAACGACCTCGTCGGCTGTGCGGAGCTAGACTGGCGTGACCACTCCCTCCGCCTTGCAAATTCGTGTGATCCGAGTAGCAACGTGGAATCGATTTGGTTGCCTATTGGTGGTCGCGACGGACAGGGCGACCCCCTCGGCGTCATCCGTGGGTGGATAGCGCTGCAGTTCGGCTTTCTCAACGACGCGTTTCCGGAGCCTCCGCCGCCGCCGGCAACCTTACCCCCTCGTCCCGGTGCCGCAGGGTCGTCGCTCGCTCCGGGGATGAGTGCTCAAGTGGCAATCTCCCGTTTGACGCGGTTCCTTTCCCACTATAAGCTTGGCGGAGTGCAGTCGGTTCATCCGGACATTCTGGGCCCCACGCTGAGAGAGCGGCAGAGCAGGGGTGCCGCAGCCGGCGAACCGCTCGACGTGTCACGCGGCTTTTCAGAGCTCATCGGCAAATTGGTCAAAGAGTGGGGGGCGGAACCAACTTCTTGAAACGAACGAGAAAACGTCGCGCCCGATAACCGTCCAGGTGTGAATGACATGTTCGATCGATCGAAGTTCTCGTTGTGTTTGTTCCACCACGTGTGCTGCGTTCGTTGCGCTCCACTCTCCATCACATGGTCACACGTGTTGACACCTGCCCTGTGAATAGCTCCTTTCCCCGTTGCACGTATGCTGGGCCAAATTCCTCCGGTGTTCCGCTTTCTGCTGGGGTGCCTGATCTTGTTCGCGTTGCTGGTGTTCGCGCTCGCCTACAACATCGGCGGTATCTCCTACGAATCAAAGGCCATGGTGAAGCTCGACAAGGCGTCCGGCCGCGTGGCGTCGTTGCAAGCGGGTTTGGACTCGTGCCACGAGCTGCTTGAGAAGTTCGACATGAAGCAGGACGTTTCGGATTCGGACATTTTGGAGCAACTCCGCGGTCAGTATGAGTCGTTGAACAGCCAAGTGAAGTCGTTGAACGAAGAGCTCGACATCGAAAAGAAGTCGCTCGACGAATGCATGCACGACAAGTCCTCGGATCGCGTCGCTCATCTGGGCACGTCAGAGGCGAATGCCTCGCAGGTGATATTGCGTCTTCAGTATGAACGGCAAGCATTGCTTCAGGCTCTCGAGGACGTGAACGAAACGAAGTGGAATGCTCGCATCACATTGGCCCGAATCGCTCAAGCCTACCGCATCGACAACGAGCGGCTTGCCGCAGACGTGGCCGCGCGGGGGAAGAAGGACGAAGTGGAGTCGGCCATCATATCGGGCAAGCTGTGGCCATCGTCGAACGCCCCATCCGTCGTGCCGCCGTCAACAACAACGAGCGCCGCCCCAGTGGCGTCACCCGCAGTGCAAGCGACGGGTTGGAACGCCTCGCCTGTGCCCGCCCCGGTGTTCATCACGGTCATTGTGAGCAAACCGCCGCCGGCGCCGACACCGACGATCACAGGAACGGTGCAGGCGTGACGATGATGCAGGCGCGGATTATCTGTTTAACGACACGAATTCCGATCTCGCGGACCAATGCACGCGGACCCACAGCGCAAGCGTCGGAGGTTCAACGTAAGCGCTTGACTAGGACGTATGGTTGCCCCCCTCCTCGCTCTTGCCGTCAATACGAACAGCATCCTCCCCCCAGATTTGATCATGGCCGCCCATTGGGTATCCGGTGTCGTTCGGGCAGCGGTCAGGCAACAGGTCAGCCCACAAGCGGCGGCTGTCTTCGTGCTGAACGCAACGGAGATATGTCGACAGACCGCCTCGCTCAAAGCGGCGTTTCCGGCATCGGCGATCCACGCCTTCGCGTGCAAGGCCAATCCCCTGACGGCCGTGTTAAAGCTCCTGGCGGATCAGGGAATGGCGTGCGAGACGGCGTCGCTGGGTGAGTTCACGACGGCATGCCGATTCTTTGGGGCCAGCAAAGTGGTGTTCGACAGCCCGGTGAAAACGAACGAGGAGCTGTGCGCGTCTGTCGTTAAGCCCTGTTTTCTGAATGTAGACAATTTTCAAGAGCTCGAACGCATCGCACAACTTCACGCGTCGTTGCCGGTTGGTGAATTCCGGGCTACGGTGGGAATCCGCATCAATCCTCAAATCGGCGCCGGAAGCATCGACGCGCTTTCGACAGGTCGAATGACCAGCAAGTTTGGCATCGGTCTGGAAGACCAGAGGGACGCGTTGATCGCCGCGTACGTTACCTATCCGTGGTTGACCATGGTTCACGTGCACACGGGGTCGCAGGGCCTTCCGATCGACCTGATGATCGAAAGCATTCAAAAGATCTACGCCTTTTTGCTCGACCTGCAAACCGTCACATCGAATCGCATCAATTTTTTTGACATCGGCGGGGGCCTTTCCGTCAACTTTTCGAGTGATGCGCATGAGCCGAGCTTCGCCTACTACGGCGAGCGATTGCGGGCGGCCGTGCCAGAGCTGTTCGCCCCGCACGCCCGTTTGACGTTGATCACCGAGATGGGCCGCAGCATCGTCTCCAAGGCAGGTGTTTATCTCAGCCGCGTCGAGTACACAAAGGTCAACGGTGGGCGGCACATTGTGTCACAGCACTGCGGTCACGACTTGCTGCTCCGCTCCATCTGGTGCCCGAAGGACTGGCCGTTGCGAGTCCATATTTTCAACGGCACAACAGGGGAGGAACGCAGCGAGAACGTCGTGATCACCGACGTCGCCGGCCCGTGCTGCCTCGGCGGAGATTTGGCGTGCAAGGAACGGCCCCTGCCAGAAGCCTTCCCGGGCGACATCGTGGTCATTCGCGACGTGGGAGGGTACTACCACGTGTCTTACAATTACTACAACCTCCGACCGGCCCCCCCTGCGTTCATGTTTCACGAGAACCATTCAGTGAGCGGAACGGTCGTCGACGGTAGTCTTCAACAAGTGCACCGGGGCCGAACCGTTGCAGAGACACTCGCCTTTTTCGAATGCGATGTCGACGAGAAACCGGCCGTAGCGGCGTAAGCGCAGCGCGATGCGGTTTGGTAGGCGCACCGAGGAGGTGCCTCCTGACCAACAGGTAGTTTTCGCCTTGTGACGTCACCTTTTCCCACTCGCATGAACATCACCGTTCTATGTATGCCCTACGCGCACATGTCTTGGTTCGGGAGGTCACGTTGAATTATTTGAATCGTCGAGGACGTCACGTAGATTTATCCCCCTCCGGCAATGATCACCAGTATCCTACAGAGACGGGCATCGACACCGTTGTGCGGTGCGAGGCTGATCGCGCCTTGTCGACGGTTCGGAATGGCCGCCAATGCCGGCGGCGACGGGGCGGCGGCACCGCTTAGTGGCGATGTGAAAACGCCGCCGTCCAACTATCGTACGGAAGCCTGGCATGCGCAGCAGGACGCCAACGCGGGCGCTTGGGGCCGAATTCGGACCAAGTGGCGGAAAGAGTACAGCATGGGCACCAACTCGCCGTACATGCTCTCCATTTACTTCATGAGCATCTGTTACGTCGTCTACCGACTCTTCCATAGTTATGTCATCCCGTGGAAGCAGCAGCAGGCGCTGCGCGACATGCATCTCACGGTGCCTATGCTCGACTCCCACAACGCGGCCTTTGGCATCCAGCGCGCACGAACGACCGCCGCGGAGCCAGGAACCGTTTTGGGGGAGGTGGACACGGCCCGTCCGGTGGTCATCACACGCGAGCGACTAGAGACCACAAAGGAGCCGACCGATATGATCGTGATGCAGATGCGGGAGTTCGACCGAGAAAAGGAGAAGGACGTGTTCATTCGATCTGTGCACTTCCTGCCGGTGGCTCCGCCGGTGACTGGCGTGGCGAAGCCGAAAAACCTCACGGCTGCTCGGCGCGCACTCTCGCAGGAGGACATCGCGTCGGAGGAGCAAGCCCAGCGCGCGCGCGTGGGCGAGAGCCTTATTCATGGCATGGTGCGCTGCGCGGCGATTTCCCCGCAAAATAACTGCATCTCGAATCCGTCGCAAGTCGAGCAAGAATACGTGCGCAAGATGCTCACGGCCCTCGCTTCGATTCACATCTTGCGACATCCAAGGTACAACTACGTCCCAAACCGCCTGAGTGAGCACGTCGAAATGCGACAGGAAGTGCTGTGCCTCGGCATTGGAGGCACCGGTTCGCTCGTCAGCTTCCTCAATCGGCACATGCCCCATTTCGTCATCGACGTCGTGGAGGCCGACGGCGCTATGGTCCGCGTCGCGCGCAATTTTCTCGGGTTTCGCACACTCTCCGGAATCAACTTGAGCATCTGCGATCCCGCCGAATTCGCCAGGCGGTCGGTCGCGCTAGATAGTCGAAAGGGCCGCTACGATGCGGTGTTTATCGACTGCGTCGACGAAAAGGGTCGCATCCCTTCGCACCTCACGAGGCTGGAATTTCTCTCGAATTTAAGGCAGTCGCTTTCGGACCGCGCGGTTTGCTGCGTTAACATTCCGAACCATGACGAGCACCACTTCGCGTCTGTGGTGGCCAACTGGCGCATGGCGTTCGAGGGCCGATCCTGTCTGTTGCTGCATTGCCGTTCGAGTCCCAACAGCGTGTTGCTCACCTACATGGACTCTGCGGGAAAGGGCATTCAGCGTTTTGGTTCGCACACGACCTACGTCGACTATCGAGAGATCTGTAAAGCGCTGCTGTCACACCACGCTGGCAGGTTGCCGTTCGACTTGGTTGAGGAAATCACCCGGGACACTTTTCAGCAGGTGCTTCCCGGCCAGCGCTTTGAGTTCCGCCGCGTGAATACGGAGGAGGAAATCATGGTCGCGAAAAAGCTTGCCCGGGGCATCAGCGCCCCGCCCCCCGCGACGTCGTGACCGGAATAATAACGGCTTGGGGGCAGCCCAGAGTACAGTAAGAGACCGTACTTCGGCATTTGCAATTAAGGAACGTTTCATTCATGAGAATCAATTGCGCATTTTCACAAGCACCCATCGCCACATCAAGACGGTTAGCGTTTTTTTTTCCTCCGATACCATGGCCAGTTCCAAGTTTCCTGCGCCAGCGACCAATCACCGCCGGTTCCTTGACGCCAACGCTGAATTCGACATCGTCACGAAGGCCATCATCATCGGCGATAGCAGCGTCGGTAAGTCGTCTCTCCTCTACCGATACACCGACAACGACTGGAACCCGCACTACATCGCCACGATCGGTGTCGACTTCAAGGTCCTCACGTTCGAACGAGAAGGAAAAGTCGTGAAGCTGCAACTCTGGGACACCGCAGGCCAGGATCGTTTCAAGACCATAACTCACACCTACTACCGCGGCGCTCACGGGGTCATGCTGGTGTTCGACATCACCAATCGCGAGAGCTTCGAGCACGTGACCACGTGGCTTGAGGAGTTCCACCAATTCGGAGGCCGCGACATCCCGATGGTCCTCGTCGGCAACAAATGCGACCTTATCGACAAGGCGGTCGTGAGCTTCGACGAGGCCACGTTGCTCGCCGAGCGCCTCGGGTGCGAATACGTGCAGTGCTCCGCAAGAGTGAACGACAGCGTGGAGAACGCCTTCTCGAAGCTCACCGAACATTGCATCGCCCAGCGCATGAAGCAGCTGAAGCAAAACGGGCCCACGCCGGGAACCGGTGGCATTCACTACCCACGTCCGCGGCCCGTAGTCGCGCCCTCGTCGCGCACTGGCGGCTGTCCTTGTTCGTAGGGACGCGGCGCCATCAGCATCCGGAGGCATCTGCCGAGTGAAAATCGTGGCTTGTGACTAACTGCAACTGTGGATGGATTGATTGCACTTCCCCCCCCCCCCCCCCCTCCCCCCCCCCCCCCCTCCCCACCCCACCGCAGACCCCCTGCCCCCCCCCCCCGCCCCCCTCCCCCACGCACCCCTCCCTCCCCCCCCCCCCCCCCCTCCCTCCCCCCCCCCCCCCTCCTCCCAACAAAAACGCTCCTCTCTCATTCCCACCTTACCTCGGCGTGTTCCCATCTCGACGTCACACGCAGCCGCAGCGTAGAGCCACTTGATGCGATACGTGTTGGGACGGTTGTGACACCAAAGTAAAGAAAATGCGCCGAGTTTTTTCCGCCGTCGCGGCGAGTGGTGCCACTCAACACAGCGCTAGAATGCTCGATCGTTCGCCGGTCGTGTGCGTGTGCCTCACGAGTGCCCATCGCAACTTCGGTATGTACGGACGCGATGCAATGCCCGCGGGTCAAGTGACAATCGCGCCTCGGGTTGATGAAGACTACAAATTTGATGCCGCGAAGGTTGTGCCGTGGGCGCATGAACTGCCGCTCGATAACAGCAACGCCAGTGGCCTACGCTGGCCACTCGTATCACCGTTCATGCCATCCCCTCTACGCTCCCATCCATACTTTGCTGAGCCGCTGTCCGAGTTTCCTCACTTTGATTGCAGCGTGCCCGTAGTGTACCCGTTCGGATGCCTGAAGGCGCCCATTGTGGTTCCGGTATTTTCGACGGGAAGCACGAGTACCTCCGTGCCTCGGGCGGCGATCTCACATACGCGGGCGCTCGACCCGTTCGTCTTTGGTCAGTATCCCGTCAACAGCATGCTCCACCGGAATTACGCCTACTGGGTCGTGCGCTGCCAGAACTACCGACGCATGTGGGACTATTCGAGAGCGGAAATTTGGCGCCGGGCTAAAAAGGCGTACCCAAACACCGGCACGGGGCTCAGCCGGCAGTCCGACATGCGTTCATCACAGTTCCCATGGGGGGGCCGCACCAACGCCGCGAAACCGTGGAAGTTTATCATGCCGACGGCCCAGCCGGACATGTGGCACGAGAGCAACCGCATGGCCCTGTGCCTCAAGCTGCTACAGGGCAAGCTCATGGTCGTCGACCAGCTGAGTCTCGAGACGCCCACGGTGGACGCTTTCGAGCGCCTTTGCAGGGAGATGCGCTGGGACGTGCGACAGCTTGGAGCGGGAGTCCTGTTCATGGACGGAGGTAGTCGGTTAGCGCCGTCGAGAGAGTTTGATTCCAACTTCTTTTACGGTAGTTTTTGCAATGGTAAATTGAAAGTCGTGCGTCCGACCATCCGAGCGGAGGATCCGTACGACTGGAACGGTCAGGGCCAGCCCTTTGACCGGCAGACGCTGGGGCCCAAGGGACCGAAGAATCCAATTCCGTTCAACCGCTTTAACGTCTTCGACGCGCTCGAACATCATCTTCTCGTCGTGACGGAAGGCGCCGTCATGCAACTCGAGCAGGAAATGCTGACCATCAAAATGAGCAAGCTTCCACCGCACATTCGCAACCAGGTCGCCGCGAGTGGCGCACTCAGTCACTACGTGCTCGGCAGCTGCGCGGCGCCGTTGTTGCCAGTGCAGGACGAAGCCGCGGCACGCGTGGAAGAGCGCGAAAAGCCGCAGTACGCGCCGTATTACGATAGTCCATACGCTCCGTGGCGCGACGAGCCGGACGCATCGTACGAGGTAGACGGCGACGAGGGCGTAATTCGTCGCCACACTCCGTCGCGGCCAGGTACGTGGAAGATCCTTGAATAGGCCTTCCTCCTGTTCAGCTTCGATGTGTGTCACGGGTGCTGTTTGTCGCGCTAGTTCATTTTCCCGATTCCTGATTTTCAGCCATCGCGAGGTCGCAGTTTCTCCGTTCAGGTGTCGAGTGTCTTGTTCGCCTTTTGCTAACGCTCCCGGACAGTTTGTGTGGTGTTCGCCGATGCGTGGTCGGCCAGGCATGCGTTCTCCATCTGGCCACGGCGTGACAGGGTTCATCACCGCGTACCCGATCGTAACGTTTCTCGTTGCATGCGGCGTCGTGTATTGGTGGTCCGGCGGCGGTGATGGCGGAACCAGTTCGACCTCTCGGCAACAGCCTCCAGCCTCGGACACCGTCGTGTCCGTGACGTCAGCGGCGGGTATACCGCCTCGATGTGCGCAGCGTCGCAATCGCTACGGTCTCATGCTCGACGCCGGCAGCACGGGCAGTCGCATTCACGTGTTTGAGTTTGACTACACGGACAGTCCTCGCGTCAAATTAGTGCGAGAGGTGTTCAAAGAGGTGCGTCCCGGCCTGTCCAAGTACGGGGAGTCACCCAAGGAGGCGGCCGACTCGCTGCGCCCGCTCATGGACATCGCTATAAAAGAAGTGCCGCGGCACCTCCATAGCTGCACACCAGTGGAACTCAAAGCCACCGCCGGCCTCCGGCTGTTAGGCCAAGAAAAATCGGAGCGCATTCTAACGGCCGTGGAATCGATGTTTCGCACCGATTTCCCTTTCAGCGTCAAGGAAAAGGGGGCCGTGATCGTGATGGACGGTCGGGACGAGGGTCCATTTGCCTGGCTGACGATCAACTTTCTTCTCGGCTCACTCAACCCGAAAGAAACGGCACCGGAAAAAACCGCCGCCATCATTGACATGGGCGGCGCCTCCACTCAAATTGTGTTCGTCGCCGGTGGTGGGGGGGATGGTGAGAAGGGCGCCGACGTCATGAAGGCAGCGCCGAAGGAGTTCGTGTACAGCGTGTCGCTCCCCACCGCGCCGTCGTTCACGTACCGAATGTACACGCACTCCCACCTGGGCTACGGTCTGAAGGAGGCAGGGAAACAGATTATGTCACTGGAAAGACAGCAGGGAACGACCGACAACGCTCTCCCTTGCCAATACGAGGCCGACGGAAAGGCTAAAGCTGCTCGCTTCGACAAGTGCCTCGAAATTGTGGGCACGATGTTTCCAAAAAGTAAGTGCGAGTACGAGACGTCATGTTCGTGGAGTAACATCTTTCAACCCCGGCTGTCTCATTGGCACCGTGGGCCCCTCTTCGCCTTCTCTTACTACTTTGATCGCTTGGAGCATTTCTTCTCCGAGTACCCGGATCCCGCGAAGAAGAGCATTGGACCCGAGGGCGGCGAAGTCACTGTCGGGTTCGTGAAGACAATCGCTCAAAACGTTTGTGAAGCCATCAAAGAACCGTACATCTCCCATGCAAAGGGGACGATGTGCATGGATTTGACGTACCTCTACGCACTGCTCAACGTTGGATACCAGCTGGACGATGCGCTCCCGATTCAAGTGCGGAAAAAGATTAACGACGTCGAAACGGCTTGGCCGCTGGGAGCCATGATCCTGGCGATGTGAGGATGCGATCCCTCGTCGTCTGCGCTTGCGCTATTCTCCTCGTCGTCTCTCCGAAGGACATGACACATAGCCTGACGCGACCGAGTTCGAAAGCTGTGTATGACTGTTTTTTCCGCCCTCTCTCACAGCAGCGTTTACAGCTCCTCTCACCCTTTAACGACGCGTCGAGGTTGCATGCCCCCCAAGCGACGCAGCACGGATGCAACCGATGAGGAGGAGGAGCTGAGCACCGTGCCCACAGAAACGTACGAATCGGACAACGACGGCGCCGATGATGATGAGGAGGAGGAGGGGGCGGACACCGTATCAGGCGACGGCAACGACGACGAAGACGATGCCTCCGCGCGAAAACGTCGAAGGCGGCGCCGCCTCGAGGCAGAAGACGACACTGCTTCTGGCAACTCCGAGCAGGATTCATTTTACACGAGCCGCCGCTCAAGCGTGAGCGAGGTCCCGACGGGGCGCAAGGACGACGTCCGATCGCTTTTCTCGCAGGGTGACCAAGGAGGGCGCTATCATAGGCGACCGGTGAGCGACTTGGTGCATCGCGTGGTTTTCCCATTTCAAAGACCGCAGAGCACCCTTCTGTGCGGGGCCTTCCTCATTGCGGGACTTGTCACGACCGTGTTGATCGTCAGCTTGTTCCAACTGCACGAGGGGCGCGCCGCAGAGATGAGAATCGTCCAGCTTACCGAGACAGGCGCCAAGGGGACCATTGCGCTGTCGCGAATGGCTCTATGTGATGCCGCCGTTTCGGTGGTCGCCCTTTCTGGTGGAATCACCACCGACATCGCCGAGAGCAGCCGAATCAACGCCTCGGTTTTTTCGAACGCTCCTTCGGATGTCTCCACTCCAACTGCGGGAACGAGCGGTGTTCTCTCCGCCATTAAGCAGTTCGCATGCGCCGTGACCGCGGACTGGGACGCGATCGCCAGTCCGGTTCTACGCGCCAACGCGGATGACGAGTCTGACGACGCGTCCGCGGCCTCTCCGCTTCTGAACGCCGCGGGAGGTCGCGCTGCGTTTGAGGCATTGCAGCGCCGGTCACTCGTCGCGGCGTCCGAGCCGGCCGCGTTCCCACCCTTGGTCTCTCGGCTCACCATGGCGCTCGCGCATGCCTCTCTCATTCTGCAAGCCATGACCGGCGAGGCCATTGACGACATTCGCGCCACCGTGCCTGGATCAGCATCGCTGATCCCGACGTCGGATGAGGTATTTCGGCCTTGGCTTGGAAAATCGACAAGCTCGACCACAATGCCTGACAGGCGGAGTCAGCTGCAGACAGCCATTTCTCGGGCAATCACAGCGATGTCCCGGACGGTGTCGGCGATGACCCTCGCGCCAGGATTCGCAGAAAAGCTATTCCTGACGGAAATATTGATGAGCAACGGCACCGCCGGACAGAACCTGCCGAATGACGAGTCGTCTGCGATCGACGGTTTGGTGGGGGCGATGCGGCGGCACATCGGCCAGGAGTGCGTCGACCCCTTGCTGTCTAGCCACAATGCTTGGATGAGGGTCGTCCGCGTGAGAACAGACGTCGCTGCGAGTCGTGCAGCGGTTCAGGTCGAACGCGGGGCCCGGGGAGAATTGCGCATCACGCTGGGGCCCTCGGCGGATGCGACGTCGCACGTCGAAATATTACTTGCGATGCTTTCTCAGGGCGCGGAGGAAGTGTTGGAGGCTTGCGCAGCGTTTGCCGGCATTCGCATCATTCGCCGCCGTCGGGCCAGTGACGAAACGACTTCGACCTCAGCGTTGCTGTATGTGACCTCTTCGTTCGAGTGGGTGGCGCTTCGCCCGAGTGCCTCCACGTGGCTTTCAACGGGCCGCACAGCGGCCGACGCCATCCAAAGCGTCAAAGATTGGTTACTCGACTACAGCCGGCGGATGGCCGTTTCTGGCATGTTCCAGATGGCCGCGTCCACGAGCGTGGCGACGTCTACGGCGACCGTCGCGGAAGCCACAACCTCACCGTCGCCATCGCAGGCGGCATCGGAAACGACCGTCACGGCGACGGCCAATCCCGTACTGCGCTTATCGTCTCTTGACGCGGCCGGACTCATCAAGCACGCCTTCGTTGCCGCATCGCCGACGGCAACGTTTACGGTGCCGGACAAACTTGCCCGCCAGAAGCGGCTGTGGCTACGCGCCCTACAGGACCAAGTCGCCATTCTCGAAGCGGCGAGCGGGTTGTCGTCGTTTCCCGTCGCGACCTCTTCGGAAGAGCTGTCGGCCAGCATCAAGGCATCCCTTCCTGGATTCTCCATCCTCGATGCCTGGGCCCGCAACAAAACGCTAGCCGCCGCCGGTGGGCTTCTGAACGGTTCGTCCTCGGCATGGACGGGCTCGCCGTTGTACCTGTTCGCCAACATGTCGCGCACGATGGCGCATGCCTCCGCGTTCGACGACACCGTCGTGCTACAGTCGCTTCCCACGGTGCACGATTTCCTAATTCAGTTTCTTAACGGCACGTTGGCGTACACTCGCTCGAACGCGACCCAGTGGAGGTACGGGGTGCCCAGCTCCTCACCATACGGTGCCTCGACAGCCTTCGTCAGCGAAGGGGGTCTCCTACACGCGGGCAGCGCCGCTGACGTCGCGGTTTCGACGCCACCGGAACCGGATGCGTCGTCTGTTGCCCTGTGGCTGTCCAATGTAAGTTCACGGATTCCCACCGCTGGCATCGTCACTCGAGTGGTCAAGAACGCTGCCAGTCAACTGTCCGGCGCTGTAACTCAACGCCGCCGCGACATTGTGATCGCCGTGGGTGTGTCGCTGTGGTTACTCGGACTCGCGGTGGCAACGCACACCGTGATGGGCGTCGCCGTGCGGCTCAAGTCCTCGCCGCTTCCCTACGGCACCTTCGTCGCCTGTGTGGTGTTGCTTGTGGTCCTTTTTCTCGGAGGCTCCACAGCGGCGAACACTCTGGTTGGCCAGCGTTCCGCCACGTCGGCAACGGACGCCTCGAACGAGGTGAGACAAGAGTACGTTGACCAAGTGTGGACGCAGTTGGTGCAGCGACTTGACGGCGCCGCAAGAGAACTTTCAGCAACCATCAACGCGCTTCACGGGGGGACCAACCTCATGACGCCCAACCCGAGCGGCGGCCCGCTAGGCGTAGCGCCCTGGTGGTGGCTCAAAGGCGCGCCCTGGGCTCGTAGTCCCAGGGATACGCAGCTGCCACATCTGTACGCTGTTTCTCCGAAGGCGGCGACAACCATGCAAAGCGCTCTGCGTCGCAGCCTCGTACAGATGGAAGCGTGGCCACCAGGTGACACTTCCGCGCCGAACGGTTATCGTGGGCACTGGCGGCAACTTGTCTGGGCTGGCGATGCCGCGCTCGTGCTCGCCGCCCCTACCGTTCCGCTGGCTCTTCGTACCGTCCCGTCGCTGGCGTTGTCGGACGACGACACGGCGACTGTGGTAAGGGACGCCGGGCCCACGAGCCCGTCCTTGGCGATGCCGCTGTGGCCGTGGCTGGCTGCGCTGTTCACACAGTCTGACTTCACGGCGGGTGCCGTAAGCGCCGCCGCTGCGACGGCTGTCGCGATGTCGATGCTTGCGGCACGAACACACGACATCGTCGTCGGCGTCAATCCAACCACCTCCGCTGCGGGCTTGCTGCCGGAAGGGTCACTCTTTAAGGCCAACATGACGCGGCAGTACACTGCCTCCATGCGACGCTGGCGGACGGAAAGTGTGCTGCCCGATCCCACGGTCGTCCCTACGGCGGTCGTCGCCGTCGAGTTTCCTGCCGGCGGTGCTTTCTGGGTGGACGACGATCCCATTTTGATGTCATCCGAATCTGCGACCGTTGCTGTCGCGATCGACTCCATCGCTCCGCCAGCGGTGTTGACGTGCCGCAACGTGGCAGACCTGTGCCCGGTGGCCACCGCGCCGATGAAATCCCCCGGCACCATTGGCGATCTCATCGGCGCGGACGCCACCCTGCAAGCCTTGGTGGATCAGCGATCGCTCGCCGTGTTGCCATCCTCGGCCCTGACGCTCACCTCCGCCGCCGTGTTCTCGAACTTGCGCGTCAACCGCACTGAAAGGGAAGCAGCAGCGTTCGTGGGTGGTGGTGTGACGGACGCCTCCTTACTGCCGTTGGTGTGGCCACATTGGAGGGTGGTCTTCCCACAGCTGCATCTGGCAGCCTTGTGGAGAGAAGCGTCGATGCCAGACCGCGGGCCCTTCTCAACCTTGGCCACTCGATCATCTTCGCTCGCATGGCTCGAGGCCGCCAAGGAGCTGGCCACCGCGCAGGCAACGCTGCAACAGCAAACGATCAACGACGCTGAGGCGCTTCGCAGCCGCGTCGAAAATGCCTCCGATAGGTCGCGGCGTCTGGGCGTGTGGATACAAATCGGCTCCACGTTGCTCGCACAGCTGGGTGTGTACGCGCTGTGGAAGGCGCTGTTTGGTCCTGCCCTCGCTGCATACTGACATGGTAGGCAGACGCCGAAGGAATGTAGAGACCCCTTTACTCGTGCTGTGTGTGAGTAGAGACCCCGTTTCTCGCTCTGAGTGGTGCGAACGGCGATGAACAAAAAGGAACTAATGATGGCACGGACACGTCGGGGCGCATTGTGTCAATTTGGCCGATGGTAAATAGAAACGACTATGGCCGTGACCCCGAAGCTCTTCGGCAAGTGGGACTTCACCGACGTCGCCGTGGGCGACCTGTCGCTCCAGGACCACATTTCCACGACGGCGCACTTCGTGCCGCACTCCGCTGGCCGCTGGCAGAAGAAGCGCTTTCACAAGGCGAAGTGCCCCGTGATCGAGCGCCTGTGCAACGGTCTCATGTTCAAGGGACGTGGCAACGGTCGCAAGCTCCAGGCCGCGCGCATCGTCAAGCAGTCGCTTGAGATCATCCACCTGATGACTGACGCTAACCCCGTCCAGATCGTCGTCGATGCCGTCTCCAAGGGCGGCCCGCGCGAGGACTCGACCCGCGTAGGTTCCGGCGGTGTTGTCCGCCGCCAGGCCGTCGACGTGTCGCCCATGCGCCGCGCCAATGAGGCGATCTACCTGATGTGCAAGGGCGCCCGCGAGTCTGCCTTCCGCAGCCTCAAGACCATGCCCGAGTGCCTTGCCGACGAGCTCGTGAATGCCGCCAAGGGCAGCTCGAACTCGTACGCGATCAAGAAGAAGGACGAAGTCGAGCGTGTCGCCAAGACCAACCGATAAAGTGATGCTTGTGAACGTGTGGTCGCAAGCCAACCGCGTATTTGTCTACCTCCATTCTTTCTCGTGATTGCAACTAAGGCCAGGAGCCGCGGCGCGTGGGCGACGTTTGATTTTGGCTACGGATGCGATGACGCGTTACATGTTCGACACAATGACAGAATTGAGCTTCGATCCGCGTCGGTGATATCCGTTTGTCTGTTGTTGTTCACGATGAGCTTCACTTCCAGGCACTCATTGCGAGAAATGGCCGTGACTCCGAAGCTCTTCGGCAAGTGGGACTTCACCGACGTCGCCGTGGGCGACCTGTCGCTCCAGGACCACATTTCCACGACGGCGCACTTCGTGCCGCACTCCGCTGGCCGCTGGCAGAAGAAGCGCTTTCACAAGGCGAAGTGCCCCGTGATCGAGCGCCTGTGCAACGGTCTCATGTTCAAGGGACGTGGCAACGGTCGCAAGCTCCAGGCCGCGCGCATCGTCAAGCAGTCGCTTGAGATCATCCACCTGATGACTGACGCTAACCCCGTCCAGATCGTCGTCGATGCCGTCTCCAAGGGCGGCCCGCGCGAGGACTCGACCCGCGTAGGTTCCGGCGGTGTTGTCCGCCGCCAGGCCGTCGACGTGTCGCCCATGCGCCGCGCCAATGAGGCGATCTACCTGATGTGCAAGGGCGCCCGCGAGTCTGCCTTCCGCAGCCTCAAGACCATGCCCGAGTGCCTTGCCGACGAGCTCGTGAATGCCGCCAAGGGCAGCTCGAACTCGTACGCGATCAAGAAGAAGGACGAAGTCGAGCGTGTCGCCAAGACCAACCGATAAAGTGATGATCGAGCCATGTGTGTGGGTAGAGCACGTGCGCCTCCCCTCCTTTTGTTGTCTCTCGCACTCAACGGCGGCTGCTCACGCGGTCCGCTCAGCTTTGTGCCCGCGACGAGTCATACCCTGTTTGCGTACACCGGCATGGCCGTTCGGACATGGAAGAATTCGTTTGTTTTTCCCCGCCGGTAATCTGGCGATCTGGGCGCGAGATTCCCAAGCTAAAAGGTCGGGTAGGGTCGCACAGCGAAAAGCATATGCCGCGTGGATCTGACTTCTTTTCTGCGTCGCAGTCTCTCGAGCCTGGCCAAATCAAGGCCTACCTGCAGAGTCCCGATCCGTTTCTGCAAACCGTCGCCATCAAGCACATCACGGCTCAGATGACCCTGGGAAAAGACATGAGCCCGCATTTCACCGACGTCGCTCAACATGTCCGGTCGAGTGACCTCCAAATCAAGAAGCTAGTGTACGTCTACCTGATGCAGAACGCAAAGTCGCAACCGGAGAAAGCGGTGTTGCTCGCTGGCACCTTCATGCGCGACGCCAGTCACTCGTCGCCACTCATCCGCGGCACGGCCGTGCGCACGATGGCGTCGATGCAAGTCCCAGCGATGCTCAGCTTTTCGCAAGACGCCGTGGCCAAGTGCCTCCGCGACGCCGACCCATATGTGAGGCGAAATGCAGCCGTCGGGGCACTGAAGTTGCATCACGTGTCGCCCACGCTGCTGGAAGAGACCGGCATCATGCACCAGCTGATGGACTTGCTCTCTGACTCCGTAGCGGCGGTGGTCGCCACCGCGGCATGCGTGCTGTCTGAAATCGCCGCGAAGGACAAGAATGAACGCGTCGAGGCGGCCTTGGCTGGGTGCAGCGGCACGTTGATGGCGGCGCTGTCCGAAAGTGCGGAGTGGTCGCACTTGTACCTGCTTCGCGCCGTGTCGCGGTCGTTCAAAATCTGGACGATGGCGCCGGGATGGTCAGCCGCTGCGAGGCTCGGCGACGGGGAGACCATTGCCCAGCGAACGTTGCCCTTCTTGCAGTCGAGCAACGCGGCCGTCGTGTTGGCCGCCGTGCGAGTCATTCTCGCCTTTCTCACGGTCTTCTGCAGCTCATCCGGCAGCAACTCGGCCGCTGGCGCGACAGCGTCAACCCTTGCCCCACTGCAGCAAGCGGATCTGGAGAAGCGGTACGTGACGAAGATAGCACAGCCACTCATCAGTCTGCTGAGCGGCGTGCGACCTGAGATCCGGTACGTGACGTTGCGTCACCTGCGGATCATCGTTCAGCGCTACCGAGACCCCTTCCTTCCTTTCGTGCCCAGTTTGTACGTGAAGTTTGACGACGCGATCTACGTCAAGTTAGAAAAGGTCGAGGTGCTGTTGGCGCTCGCAACCAAACAAACAGCCGAAGCTATCCTCGCCGAATTCGCGGAATACACCAAAGAGGTCGATCAAGAACTGGTGCGCCGAACGGTGCGTGCCACAGGCGTCCTTGCGGTCAAGCAGCCCAGCGCCGCGCCTCAGTGCGTCGAGCGACTCGTGAAGCTGATCGAGTCCAAAGTGCCCTACATTGTGCAGGAAGCCGCCATCGTCGTCCAAAACGTGCTGCGCCAGTATCCGACAGAGTACGAAGGCATCATCGTGACGCTGTGCAACGCCATGGCGGTGCTTGAGGACCCAGAGTCCAAAGCGGCGATGATCTGGGTCGTGGGTGAATACGCCGAACGCATCACCAACTCAGTTGACATTCTCAATCAATTTTTCGAGTTGTTTCAAGACGAACCTCTCTCGGTTCAACTGGCAGTACTGACAGCGACGGTAAAAATTTTCCTGGCGCAAAAAGCGTCCGAACGGTCCCCGGCGAAGCAGGCCGCCCTCGAAAAGGTGTTGGCCTTGTCCACGAACTCCGCGGTGCCTGACCTGCGCGACCGGGCCCACATCTACTGGAGACTCATCCTAGCCGATCCTGCCACGGCCATCAAGGTAGTGCGCGCCGAAAAGGATCGCATCGTGGAGCTCGGCGCGTTCGATCGCCTCGTCGTGAACGAGCTGCTGCAAGACGTCGGTGCGCTCAGCTGCGTGATTCACCGGCCGGCGGCAGGCGTCCTGGCGGACGACAAGCGCTCCGACAAGACCATACTGTACGAGGACGCCGACGAATGCATCGACGAGGAAGCTCGAGCACGGGCGGCGGCCGCCATCGACAGCGGTGTCGCTGGTTCCGTGATTCCTGCTACACGGCCCGACGCCGACGACGATGATGCGTACCGAGGCGCCGCTGCGATCGCATCCTCGTCAGCCGCTGCCGTTCCCCGGGCGCCCCGAACGCAGCTCACAACGGTGCTCGATCCCGCCGGAGCGGGTAAGGGGTTAGAGGTGAAAATGTGCTGGGCTCCCGGCGCTCCGTTGCCACTTCTCAAAATCCAGTTCTCGTGGATGGGCGGCACCGCGACGGGGCCGAGCGGCGGCGGAGCGGCCATCCCGGTGATTACGATTTCCCTCCTGCAACTGAACGCAAATCGCTACAGCATCGGCCTCGGCCAGGAATTTCCGGTGATAGAGCTTAAGTCACCGGCATCACCAGCGGCCGCGGCGACCACCAATGGGTCGAACACGAGTCTCGTCACCCTGTTGCTCAACTGCAACAACGCGAAGAAACCCATCACCGACATCCAAGTCGCGATGCGGGTAGAGCCCTTAGGCGTCATGTACTTCGTGGCCCCGCCGCTCGATCCAAGCCTGGTCTTCGGGCCGGCGCCGCCATCGCTTGAGCCGAGTGTCTACGCGCAGGAGTTTCAACAACTGGCCGTGACGTGGGTGCTGCCGACGGAAACGGTACGGGACAAGGTACCCCGTGTGCGCAGCGCCGAGGCAGCCACCAATAAGAGCTTCCTGAAGACCAAAGGGCTGCTCTTGGTGTACTGCAAAGTCGTCGAGTCGCTTGTGGGCATGCACCTGTTCACCGTTTCCATCAGCGGCGCTCGTTTCTTCGCGGAGGTAACGCTGGAGCACGACGCTGTGGTCGTCGCCAACGTGAAGTCCACGGAGCCGCTGCTGTCTGGCATCTTCGGGGAGTTCGTTATCAAGGTGTTGACGTCGGCTTGACATCGTCCGCGCGCGAAGAGTTTTATCCGACGGTCGGCTTCGGTTGTGTGTTGTGATGAGCGCTCGCGTCGATCGCCACGACCTTTTCTGCCTTCTGTGCCTTTCTCTGTCGGTCACTTTCGTTTCCCTCTGGTTCGCGGCTTGAACAGCACCCGCTCTGTAATTATCTTTCCGACTTTTGTTTATTTATTATCAGATGGCCGCTGCGAAGAAGTTCGTCTACTACTTCGGCGGTGACAAGGCCGACGGCACACGCGCGATGAAGGAGCTGCTAGGTGGCAAGGGCGCTAACCTTGCCGAGATGGTGAACCTCGGCATCCCAGTCCCGCCCGGCTTCACTATCACGACAGAGGTCTGTGCGATCTACAATAACAGCAATGGCACCCTGCCGGCCGAGGTCAAGAACCAAATCGAATCGTCCATGCGCCGAGTGGAGGTCGAAATGAAGCGCACCTTTGGTTACGCGAAGAACCCGCTGTTGTTTTCGGTTCGTTCTGGGGCAGCCGTGTCGATGCCGGGCATGATGGACACGGTCCTCAACCTCGGCCTCAACGAGGCCACCGTCGCCGCCATCGCCGCGCGCAACCCAGAGTCGGGTCGCTTCGCTTACGATTCGTTCCGGCGTTTCATCGCGATGTACTCCGACGTCGTGATGCAACTCGGCCGGGAGGATTTCGAACACGAAATCGACCGTGTGAAGGGAGTTCGGAAGATCAAGAACGACAATGAATTAACCCTCGAGGAACTTCAGGGTCTGTGTCGTTCCTTCCTGCGCATCTACCAGAAGAAGGCTAACGCGGCATTCCCGCAGGACCCTTGGCAGCAGCTGTACTCGTCCATCAACGCCGTCTTCCGCAGCTGGGCAAATCCTCGCGCCGAAACCTATCGCCGCATCTACCACATCCGCGGTCTCCTCGGAACGGCGGTGAATGTCCAGGCCATGGTTTTCGGCAACCTCAACGTTCGCAGCTCCACGGGCGTCGCATTCTCCCGCAACCCCAGCAACGGACTCAACTTCTTTTACGGCGAGTATCTCATCAACGCGCAAGGCGAAGATGTCGTCGCCGGCATTCGCACGCCGCAGCAAATCAGCAAAATGATGTCGGAGCAGTGGGCGAAGGACCACAGCGTGACGCCCGCCGACCGAGTCGCCAAGTTCCCGTCGATGGAAGAGACCATGCCGGAGGTGTACCGCCAGCTCGTCGGCATCAAGGACAAGCTGGAGCAGCACTTCAAGGACATGCAAGACATCGAGTTCACCGTGGAGGATGGTCGCCTCTGGATGCTTCAGTGCCGCAATGCGAAGCGCACGATGATGGCCAATGTGAAGTGCGCCGTCGACATGGTGAAGGAGGGCCTCATCGACGAGAAAGAGGCCGTGATGCGCATGGACCCGTATCAAGTGGATCATCTGCTGCACCCTTTCGTCCCCCCAACCGTGAAGGCCAAGCCCCTTGCCAAGGGACTGGCCGCGAGCCCCGGAGCAGCAGTGGGTCAGATTGTTTTCACGGCGCCCGACGCCGTGGCGTGGGCTGGCCAAGGCAAGCGCGTGATCATGGTTCGCCTTGAAACCTCCCCGGAGGACCTCGCTGGCATGGCGACCGCGCAGGGGATCCTGACCGCTCGCGGTGGGATGACCAGTCACGCCGCCGTCGTGGCGCGGGGGATGGGGAAGACCTGCGTGGCCGGCTGCGGCTCCCTCACCATCAAGAACAAGACAGCGACGATCGCCGGAAAGTCCTTCAAGGAGGGCGACTGGATTACAATCGACGGAACCAAGGGAGTCGTGTACGAAGGCCAGATCCCGTTGGAAAAGCCTGCGGTCAAGGGCGACTTCGAGACCATTCTGGCTTGGTGCCGAAAGTTCAAGGTCCTTGGCGTCCGTGCCAACGCAGATGTGCCGCGTGACGCTTCAGTAGCCTTTGGATTCGGTGCCGAGGGCATCGGCCTGTGCCGCACGGAGCACATGTTCTTCGAGGGCCACCGGATCGATGCGATGCGCGAGATGATTCTGGCCAAGGACGTCAAGGGACGCGAAGCCGCTCTCGCCAAGGTGGAGCCGCTTCAGCGGGCCGACTTCCTGGGACTGTTCCGCGAAATGAAGGGCTTGCCGTGCACGATCCGCCTGCTGGATCCGCCGCTGCATGAATTTGTTCCCCATGACGCCAAGGCCCAAACAGACCTCGCGGCCATCATCGGCATCACCCAAGAACAAGTCGCGCAGCGAGTGAAGGACTTGCACGAGGAAAACCCCATGTTGGGGCACCGCGGTGTGCGCCTCGGCATCACCTATCCCGAAATCTACAACATGCAAGTGCGCGCGATCATCGACGCGGCCATCGAGGCCAAGGCTCAGGGTTACAACCCCAAGGTAGAGATCATGATTCCGCTGGTCGGCAAGCGCGAGGAGCTGACGTTCAGCAAAGAGAACTGCATCCGCACGGCCGAAGCACTGCTGCGCCGAAGGAACGCACAAGTGGAGTACTCCATCGGTACAATGATTGAAGTCCCCCGCGCCGCCATCACCGCCGACGAAATCGCGCAAGAGGCGCAGTTCTTTTCGTTCGGGACGAACGACCTCACGCAAATGGGCTGCGGGTTCTCTCGCGACGACTCGGGGCCCTTCCTCCGCCACTACGTCGACATCGGCATCTACGACCGTGACCCTTTCCAGTCGATTGATGAAGGCGGCGTCGGAAAGCTGATCGCGATGGCCGTCAAGAAAGGGCGATCGGTGAATCCCCGGCTGAAGTGCGGCATTTGCGGCGAACACGGCGGCGACCCGACCAGCATCATGTTCTGCCACAAGGTTGGCTTGGATTACGTGTCGTGCTCTCCGTACCGCGTGCCCGTCGCGATCGTCGCCGCCGCGCGCGCCGCCATCACGGAAGAGAGGAAGGTAGTGGAGACACGCCGACGGATGCTCAGCTCGAAGTTGTAGGCGGTGTGCGATGATGGATCGGATGATTTTCGAACACAATTTCTTAGGACAGGTTTCAAGCGAGCGAGAGCCGCAAATTTGTAACGCACCCAGATCGCGAAATTCAGGGAGATGGGCGAAGCGCCGCTTTAATATGCAGAAGATTGGTACTTCCTGTGACGGAATGGATTTGCTTCCCAAGCACGATGATCGCGCTGAATATGTTTTTTTTGTGTTGTTAGGAGTTGTGCGGATATAATAAGGATCCAAGGATTGGTTGCGCCCGGACGCCGCCTCTCGTTCGCTAACCGTTCTTTGTGGGCCGGTCCCGCCGTACATGCATCAAGGCCGGACCCTCTACAACACTCCACCACCTGCCGTCATCTCTGCAGCGCGAGATTTTCCTGCCGCTTCGCGGAGATCAGCGTCACCGGCCAACACAGACAGTTTGTCTAACCAATTGGAGTTGCCACGAGTTCCCCTTCGTCAACGGAACGAGGCCATCGCCCAGCCAGACCACGTCACATCGAAATCCACCATGTCATCCATCCCGTCCGCAGACGCCGCTGGATTTGGTGTTTCTCACACGTGGGCGGACGCGATGGACGCTCGAGGGGGAGCCAGCCATCCTCCCGTGCACGTCGTGCTCCTCACCCAAAACCTAGGCAGCATCGAGAATAACGACGAGGCGGTCTTGCCGCCAAACCTGCAGGCAATGGCCATGTCGTGGATCGAGAGCGTCAACGCGTTTCTCCAACTGGAAGCCAGACGGCAGCAGCAGCCGCCGCCATCAGACGCCGGAAGAGATGCGTCATCGGAAGCGGCGAGTTCGCCAGCGGCGGCGTCACCTCCGATCGACATTGTAGTCATCCACTTGCAAGAAATCGGAGGGAAGAGGTTCAATCGACCGCTGAACGTCTTCTTGTCGCGCCACCTCGCACAGGCCTTTCCGTGGCCCGGGTGGTGCTCAGGCCTCGTCATGCCGGACGAGGACGACAGCACCTTCACGGCTATGGGCTCCGTGTTGTTCGTGCACCAGCGAATCGCGCCGTACTGCTCGCTGCTCTCCTATCGACACCGCGTCTACGTTAGCCTCCTCGATGATCCCATGGCCTTCGTCGCCACGGCCGCGTCCTCGACGGCCGCGACGTCGTCACCCTCGCTAACGGCCAAAACACGGCCGTTTTTCATGGGCGCAAAGTTCCTCAATGCGGATACGAGCCGCAAGGGCTATCTCCTAACGTCGTTGCGGGTGGGGTGCCAGACGCTGAACTTCCTCAACGTGCACTTATTCCACGACGCCGACAATAGCGTTGCCATCAAGGCATCGCCGAGCGATTACTGCAAAAAACGGGCGCAAGCAATGGCAGAAGCCATCGAGGCGATCTCGGCGCTAGCCCACCCTGACGACCCTTTGTTCGTCTTCGGTGACCTGAACACACGCCTGGACGGTCAGCGCGTTGTCAAGATGTTAGAGCAAAAGTTTAGCCTGCAGATCGGCATGGAGAAAAAGGCGGTCAAATGTCCCGACAACGTTTGGGATTTTTTTTCCAACCCCGCGTCGTGGGACGCTCTCCACGCCTACGACACGGACCTTCGGTACGTGATGGACCACGTCGCATCGAAACACCGATTTTTACTTTCCGAAATGCCTCGGGCCTTTCCACCAACCTATTTGCTCGAACCCGAAGTCAGCGGCAAACCAGAAGAGGACGCGACGCCGAAGAAGAAGCCGCCAGGATTCAAGGTTCACTATGCCCACGAACGGTTACCGGCATGGTGCGACCGCGTCTTGCAGAATGCGCCGGCGGTGGCCATGATGGAGGCGAGTGCGTATTTCACCGCCAACTTGCACCCGATGGACCACTTACCGGTATACGTGCGATTCCGAGCGTCGAGGGTTTTCCGATGACCCCTCCCTCCGCCGCCGTGGCTCCACAAGATTTTACTTTCGATTGTTTCCCCCTCTGATTGCTTCTGACGTCAAGTTGGCCAGAAAGGAGGTTGTACTTTGGTAATTCGACGCTCGCATCACCCCTCGGCAGAGGCCGGTGATGTGCGGAGCGGCTGTGTGTGTCGCTTTCCAATTCACCCAATCCCCCCACACACACACACCATCCCTATGAGAGAGCGCTTCGGACTCATCGCTGCGTGACTGTGGGAAAGTTGTTGGCCTCTTTCGATTCATCGCTTTTGAGCGAAGGCAGTTCAACGACGACGGTTCGATGCACCCACACCGATGATGGACGGCAGCAGGCGTCATGTTGGGGAATGTGAAGGAATTGATGTTGGATCCACTCACACTGAAAGCCAACTGTCAGTCCCACCCATACACCGCTTTAACCGCCCGAATGTCCCGTCGGATCGCGATGCTCACCGCGGGAACGCCGCTCGCCGGTTTGACGGCGTTCGCGGCCGCGTCGGTCAGCAAAGTCACCGCCAGCGCCGTGCAGCTCGTTGCTGGCGCCGCTGAGCCGCGCACAACGGCCGTCGCGATCGGTCCCGACGCGCCTGCCGGTACTCACACCGCGGTCACTCAGTTATCCGGCGATGGCGCTGCTCCCTACAAGAATTTAAAGCAGCTGGCCTTCGTGCGGTCCGTCCTCCCCCGCAATGCCGAAGACGCACTTGCCCTTCGTGATGCGATCGACGTGCTACCTGGTGCCGGCATCTCAAACGACGCTGAAATTGCGCATGCAAAGGCCTCGATGGCGCACACCGCCGCCGTCGCCGTCGCCTTGGCCAAGCAGAAGGGTGCCTCGAAGATCACGATCCTCACGAAGCAGGCGACCAAGTATACGCACCTCAACGCGCTGTGGAACGATACCATTCAGGCGGCCGCCGGCGCCGGCGTGTCCGTTGAAGTGGTCGGTAGTGCGACGGTGGCCAATCAGCTCGTGATGTTCCCCGAGACGCTCGGCGTGGTCGTCGCGGCGGATACGCCAACTGCGGAGAACGTGGAAGGCATGCTCGCGGGCGTCCTAGGCGGCGTCGAGCGCACGTACCACCTCAGCGACGGCAGCACCGCCGTGGGCGGTAACAGCGTCTCCTCGGTCGGCAACGCCGTCGCCGCGGCTCTTCGCGCTCAGGGACTTACCGCCGAGGCCAACAAGCTCACGGCCGCCTTGGCCAAGGCTCCCACGGATAGCCAGGCCGTGTTGAATGCACTTTGAAAGGAGTGGCACCACGCGCGACGAAGATTGACGGGTCTTAAACACGGACGTGGGTTTGGGAAGGGCACTGCACGGGGGCTGGGGTGCTACCTCGGTAGTTTGAGGGCTGGTGTGTGCGCGTATGAGGCGACAAACGCACGTCGTCAGAGAACCTGAAGACGAACACGCCACGAACCGCGTCGGAATGTCCGCTTGCCTTGCTGACCGCTCCGCGTATGTTGTCTTGTCTGCTCCCCCTCTCGATGCTACCGACTGCGATGTTAGGGAACGTCAACGCACAACGGACCCCCCAAATACATCACCCGATGACCACGGTCGCGCGTCTCAACGCGAAAGCGCAGCTTGCGGCCGCCGAATCCGACCGTGTTGCCGCGCAGCAGAGACTGCTTTCTGCCATGGAGGCACTCCCGGTTCCCTTCGTCGTGGGAAGCAACAAAGCCTCAAGCCACGCCTCGTTGCAGCAACGCCCGGCTGCCAACAGCGACGTGTCGGCGGCCCTTACGGCGGTGACGACCGCTCTCGAGGAGCGCCCCCAAACGACCCTGCCTCTTGGCAACATCTTGCAGCTGATGGTGGAGGCGACGCGACGCACCATCGCCGCGCGAAGTCGCCTGAAAGCCACGCAGGAGTTAGCGGTTGCCGATGGGGTGGCCACGCCACGGCAGCCTTCGCCTCGAGGAGGACCGTCGCCCCTTCCGGGCGATACTGTGATCGAGGATCAGCCGTGCCTGTCGACAGATGTCGGACGCCGAGCAGAATTGCTCATGTTGCGAGATCGCACCGCCAAGACCAAGGCTGCGTGCGCGGCGCGACTTCACGACATTCGCGAAAAACAAAAAGAACTGCAAACGTTCCGGCAAGCAAAGCGTGAGTCGACGGCTCTGTTCGCGTCAAGGTCGAGCAACTCCGCAACCGCGTCGCTTGCCTCCCCAACCTCGCGAAGAGACGCATTTGGTGGCCGCAGCGGTCGGCGCAACGCCGTGGGCCCCTCCGCGTCGATGCTCGCGTTGTCAACGTACGACCCTGTCTTAGATGACACGACCGAAGCCATGTTGATGCTGAGCGTCCGACAGGGCGGTGGGGAAAGCGCGGGTTCGTCGATGCTGACGCCGGCGCTCATCACCATGGATGATCTGAGCGCCGCACAGGAACGATGCGACCAGCTGGAGTATGTCGTGCGGCTTCAGGAGATGACCATGCGGCAATCTCTGACGCGATCGACTGTCAGCGGCCCGGCGAATTCGCGTCCATATGATTTGTAGGTTTTTAAGGTCATTTAGTTCTTTCACAGTGACGAAGAGTGGCATCATCGATATGCCGAAATTGGGGGAAAGGAACGCCGTGGGAGTTGAGCCGTTTTCAATTAACCTTCCCGAAAAGTACGCTGCCGCGATGCACCTTGCTGGCAAGTCTGTGCCTCTCGCATCCGAAGGAAGAGGAGTGCCCAGGACGGATGCGGACCAAGGCGAACGTCCGGCAACCAACACCTCCTTACCCAAGGCGGCCACAAATCGAGCCACCACGTCACGACATCCGACGAGGGCGGGCGTCGCGTGCGCAGGTTGGTTTCCGGCCGAGCCGATTGCCCATGTCGCCGACCGTCGCCGTATCCTGGCGGCCGATCATTCACTGGCCGCACACGACAAGGCGTCCGACGCGACGGCAGTCAATGTTGTGTCCGCCTACCCGCACCATCCCGTACGCCACCGCCGCAAGCAACCGCAAGAGTCGCCCGTTGACGGACCCCCGCCCGGGGTTGCCCGGGTCAGCGACCTGGGAACGGCGGCCCCTTCCCGGATTCCTACTGTGGGGTCGTCCTCCCGCCTCTCGACCGTGTCGTCGTCTTCCCCGCCGTCCCTCACACCGTCGTCGCAGCACAGTGCGGCGGGCTGGCCCGGCAAGCGGCTGATCGGGTCGTCTCTCGCACAGTTGGCTGCTACCAGGTGCGACAAGCCTTCCTTCGCAGAAGTCACGGCGCGGAGCCTTGTCAAGGGAAGCAGCACGGGCACGGGGCTCCACGTTATCAGCTCGCAACCGTTGCACGTCGTCGTGAGTTCCGGTGCCCTAGCGGCAGCCGGAGAACCCGCCGTGGGGGCGGATTCCGACGACGGCTCCCCCTTTCTTGCGCATCGCCGTCGAAGGAGGGGAGGAGGGGCGCGCCGTCCGCGAGGTGCAAAGGTCACTCCAACCGCGCCGGTGGGGTGTGAGCTGACAACGTCCAGTCAGGCCGGACGCGTCGTCCCTGATTACGTCCCTGATTACGCTGCCGATGGGGACGTCCGTTGTCCCCCGGACTCGTTGCCACACCCTCCCACACCGTCGAACAGCGAACAATACTCCACGGAGGATGCAACCGAAGGCCGAGTGGTTCGGGCGGAGGTTCTTGGCATTGCGCGGGCCGAGAGATCGATGGTTGTCCCGGCGCCATCGTCGGCGGTTCCGCCCTCGAACCAGCGCCGCTTGATGTCGGAGGCGATCGCATGTGGGTTTCCCCCCAGTGCGTCGCTTCAATCTATTCGGCGATTGGTGCGTCGTTGCGTTGAGCAACCCGTCGATGTTCTGGGCAGCGGTCCCGCGTTGCTAGGCTGCGACTATGCATCCTTTGTCGTGCAGCTCTCAAGTGGCCGACCGGTGGCTGTGTGCTTCGCTCGAAGTGTCGCGAGTGCGAGGAGGTACTTCAAAGATTTACGCATGGAAACCGCCTCGCAGGCTGCCGCATTCGAAACGGCGGTTCCATCCGGCGACGGCGGGGTGCCTCGATTCGTCCACGTGTTCCTATCGCGGGCTGTCGTCGTGGCTCTCGTGTTGCAAAGACTGGCGGCTCCGAAAGTGGCGACCGATGGCGTCGCCAATCGCCTTCCAGCCGACGCCCAGCAACGGGTACGGATCATCTCGGTGGCCGGGGATGCGGAGGACGACGCAGTGACCGCGGACATCTCCTCGCTTCTTGCCGCACGACTGGACGGGCATTCGTGGGAGCAAACGGTCACCCAAGTCGCCACTCGCGACGGGCACGACAATGAGTTGATGCCCGCTGACGGCCAAGATGTGGGCGACGAACAATCGTCGGAAGCCCGGCCGCGCTCGCCGGATCGCCCACCGGCTGACGTAAAACAGTACCGCCTGGCGGTCGCCTGCATTGTGCCAGCAACCGCAGCGCCCGCACCGCACGACGCCCGAAATAAGCGATCCCAGATGTCGCCGGTGCGTCCGCCACCTGCGGTACCGTCTGTTTCCCTGAACACACAGAAAGGAAGTAGTAGCAAAGTGCCATACCCCAGCATCAGCGGCGGGCTGCCCCCTGACCTGTGGTCTGCCCTCATTTCCAGTGGATGGACCCCCCCAATGCAAACATTTGCAGCCGCGTCAGGAATGGCCCGGGCCCCCGCCGTGTTGGGGGGGACCGTCGATGGGGGAGTGGACGTGACCGTCGCGCAGCCGCCTTCCCTAATGGTCCGCGTCGGCATGGGATCGCACGTGGGGCTAGCGGCGGTGGCACCGCTGGCGTTGTCCACACCCTTGCTGTCTCCCATGGCGCCGCCGTTTTTTCCATGGGCGTCTGTGGGGCGGAGCGGACCTCACCTTCATCCCGCCGGGCACGGGGGCAACGCCGCAGCGTCGTAGTATGGTTTGTGCATGTCACTCCCCCTCCTAGGGCGCGTTGGCGTTCAGCTCCATTTCTATGTGTCGTATTGGTCGCTGCGTTGTCCTCCAGCCCCCCGAGATCCACAGGTCCTTTGCACCGCCCCAGATGACCTCCGTGCACTCCGCCGATCTCCAGTACAATCTGGTTGCAGGCAACAACAAGTTCCTGCAGAAGCGAGGCGGCGTTCGTCTGTCGAGCGACCCCTTCAACAACAGCGGCAAGGCCACCCGCCGCCACAACGGCTCGTTGTCGGCGAAGGCCGCTGTCGTCAAGATCGCGAAGGGCAAGCAGATCGTGGTCACCACGAAGGACGGCAACGCTGCCAACGCGCAGAAGCCCCGCGCGATGTACAGCAAGAAGGTCTTCCCCGTGGGCGTCAAGGCGTCGGAGGTCGCCAAGGCGGTCGGCGCCGTGCGCCCCGACCTGAAGGACGTCGCGTTCCGCCGCGCTCGCCGCATGTCCCACATCCTGAAGAACACGACTACCGTTCGCGCTGCTACGAAGAAGCTCTCCGAGAAGCGCCGCGCGTCGAAGAAGGCCTTCAAACGCACGGCGAAGCGCACCGCGAAGAAGTAGGATTGACGAGGAAGTGTTGAACCCGCGCACTTGTTTTTTTCTTCCCCCAGCTAGCTCGGCTCACTCTCGTGTTCTGGACCGGCTTTTCCGGGAACCAGGAGACGGCTTTTCCTTGCGGCGGTGGTAACGTCCCTCGCCCGCCCCATTGTTGATGCGGATGCTCACGGAGGTAAGATGCGCCCGCAGTTGTGCAAGGCTACGCCTCTCCCTAGCAGCCACGCTCTTGCCACTAATATCCGATTCTTTTTTAAAGACGGGCCACGTCCATTTCCCGCTGACATGAAGCTCACGTTCGTGAAGCCCTTCCTCGGATTCATCCCCGAGGTGGCGGCGCCTACCTCGGCGCAGCAAATCCGCGACCGCGTGTCGTGGACGGCGTTTGCGCTGATCGTCTTCCTGGTGTGCTGCCAAGTGCCCGTGTTTGGCATCCGCCCGTCCAAGTCGTCCGACCCGCTCTACTGGATGCGTGTAGTGCTCGCGTCGAACAAGGGAACCCTGATGGAGCTCGGTATCGCGCCGTTAGTGACCGCGTCGCTCATCATCGAGGTGCTCGTGGGCGTCAAGTTCATTGAAGTCGACCACAACAACAAGGAGGACCGCGCGCTGATGGAGGGCTCGCAGAAGATCCTTGGCCTCTTGATCGCGTTCGTGGAGGCGGCGGCCTACGTCTTCTCCGGCATGTACGGCGACGTCAAGGTCATTGGCCCGATCATGTGCGTGATCATCATCGCACAGCTGATGATCGCCACGCTGATTTGCCAGCTGCTGGACGAACTGCTGCAGAAGGGCTGGGGACTGGGCAGCGGCATCTCGCTCTTCATCGCCACGAACATCTGCGACACCGTCATCTGGAAGGCGTTTTCGCCGTCGACGATCACGACGGGCCGCGGCTCCGAGTTCGAGGGCGCCATCATTGCCTTCTTCCACCTGCTGCTGTCCCGCCAGGACAAGGCGCGCGCGCTGAAGGAGGCCCTGTACCGCCCGCAGCTGCCGAACATCATGAACTTGCTCGCGACGGTGGTCGTCTTCGGGATCGTCGTGTACGCCCAGTCCTTCCGCGTGCAGCTAGCGACCCACTCGGTGACGGGGCAGGACACGCCGCCGTACGACATCAAGTTGTTCTACACCTCCAACATGCCCATCATCCTGCAAACCGCGCTGGTGTCGAACTACAAGTTCTTCTCCGAGATCCTCGCGAAGCGCTTCAGCTCGAACGTCATCGTGAACCTGCTTGGGCGCTGGGAGGAGCGCGGGTACTCGTCGAGCGGCCAGATGTACCCAGTTGGCGGTCTCGCGCGGCTGATGTCGGCGCCCGAGACGATCGGCTCGATGTTGGCCGACCCGCTCCACGCGATCTTCTACGTGACGTTCGTGCTGACGACGTGCGCCCTGTTCTCGAAGATGTGGATCGAGATCAACCGGACGACGCCGCGCGACGTGGCACAGAAGCTGAAGGAGGAGGGCCGCTGGCTAAAGATGGCCCGCCGTAGCGAGGACGACATGGCGCTGAAGCTCAACAAGTACATCCCGACAGCGGCGGCCTTCGGCGGCCTCTGCATCGGCGCGCTGACGATCATGGCCGACTTCCTGGGCGCGATTGGCAGCGGCACTGGTATTCTGCTCGCCGTCACGATGATCTACCAGTACTACGAGATCCTAAAGCAGGAGGCCCCGCACATGCAGCTCCC
>ERZ1292633.936-Hain-H41-02um-R1-936-length-32291-cov-10_pt1 | contig 32291 bp, 31 predicted proteins | sample MGYA00564406_ERZ1292633 | MGnify/ENA primary metagenome ERZ1292633 (study PRJEB36523, sample SAMEA6512639) | groundwater metagenome | collected 2019-01-08 | study: AquaDiva: Metagenomics assemblies of 32 groundwater samples
TAAGCCGATTCCCGCCAAAACGGTCCTGCTTACATTACGAATATAAAGAATCAAAATTAAGATCTGATTAAAAAATTTCCTGAAAACAAAAAAAATATTCATTAGCATGCGCCCTTATTGCGTTTCAGCAATCAATGACAACTTTTGATAGCCACCCATAACCAATTTATTCATAACTTGAAAGATTTTATCGTACGCAAGATCTTTGTCGCCCTTAACTTGAATCACTTGAGTTTTATCCTTGGCAGACAAGTCATCCACATGCTGCAAAAGCGTATCAAGATTGACCGCTTTTTTATCAACATGAATTTTTCCACCCTTTGTTATCGCTACGACGATACTTTTTTTGGATTGTTGCGCTGAAGCAGCTTTTTTCGTTTTAGGTAAATCAATATTGACGCCTGATTGAATCATGGGCGCTGTCACCATAAAAATAATCAACAATACCAAAAGAACATCTACAAGCGGTGTTACGTTTATTTGAACTTGCTGCTGATTGTGATCGATGTTCGACATGACAGATCCCTATATGGTGGGCGATACAGGATTCGAACCTGTGACCCACTGATTAAGAGTCAGTTGCTCTACCAACTGAGCTAATCGCCCTGAAGTCATTATCTCTCTAATTGCCATCAAAAACAACGGGGGGCAGCGTCCAATCACAATACTCATTATGCCATCAGTTCTCAAAGTCGATCTGTCCAATATCTGTAATGTTCAAACAAGAAACTTTTTTGTCAGCATCTAGAAAGAATGGTTTAGTCTGAGCGGCAATAATAAGATACATCCGGTCAAGTCCCAAGGTTCCTAAAGCTTGGTGCATAGATTTAGTGATTCTTGGATGATCTGTCATTTTGACTTCAATACCAATTTTTTTCTGTCCAGATACAAAAACGAGATCTAATTCAGCACCAGAATGGACATTCCAAAAAAATAAATTTTCATAACATTGAAATTTTCGCTGGATCATTTCTACGGCAAATCCTTCGAAAGCAGCACCAATATCTGGATAAAAAGGAATCTGATCCTCTTTTAAAGACAGCAAACGAAATAACAGTCCAGAATCACGTATATAAACTTTGGGTGATTTCACTTCGCGCTTACCCAGATTTGTATGCCATGGTCTCAGCAATGTAATCATGAAAGTACCCTCTAAAATACTGAGGTAACGATTGATAGTTCTTTTGTCTACATCAATAGCCTCTGCCAATTTATGGACGTTCAAAATTTGTCCGTTCATGTGCGCAAGCATACGCCATAACTGTCCCATTGCTCTTGGCATAATGTCGAATCCAAGTTGGGCAACATCTCTTTCCAAAAATGACTGTATATAAGAATCACGCCATTTTAAACTTGATGCTTCATCTACAGCCAGATAAGATTTTGGGAATCCTCCTCTATGCCAAAGTTGTCTCCAATCAGAAACTTCATCGATTGAAAATGGAGATAATTGAATATATCCAATACGTCCAGCCAATGTTTCAGAGGATTGCGCTATCAGATCGCGGGAAGCACTACCTGTTATCAAAAAACGCTTTTCGGGATAACGATCAACAAGTACGCGCAGCACAGGGAATAAATCTGGTCGTCTTTGTACTTCATCGATGACGATTAAACCATCAAGGCTCTCAAGTGCTGTTAATGGATCCTCTAAACGTGTCAAATGAATAGGATTTTCGCAGTCAAAAGTGTGTACAGGGAAACTGAATTGTGCTGCATATTGCAAACTTAATGTCGTCTTTCCACATTGTCTTGGCCCTAAAAGACCACACACAGAATGAACCTTGAACTCCTGACTTATTTGATCAAGGAAATAAGCGCGGTCTATTGCCATGAAAAAAGGACATTCATATGCTATATTTTCATGATAAACAACAAATTTAAAAATAGATACATTTATGAAAAAAGGACATGCATGTGCTATATTTTCATGATATCTTGCGATACAAACAATGAAGGGTGTAAGCCGGATTCTGTACGTCGTGAGACGTTAAGGACATTCATCTAGGGTTATGGTCGCCCATAACCTCAAGCAGCCTACCCGGATGCAGCGTGCAAACGCGCCTAATGCATCCCTATTTGGCCTTGCTCCCGGTGGGGTTTGCCAATGCCAATGTTACCACTGGCATGGTGCGCTCTTACCGCACCGTTTCACCCTTACCTCTCAAGAGAGGCGGTATACTTTCTGTTGCACTTTCCCTAACGCGTAGATTCCTCCACGCGCCGCCTGGCGTTACCAGGCACCGTGTTTGCAAAGAGTCCGGACTTTCCTCGGGGGTGTCGCCACCCACGCGTCCTTACCCCTTCATGGGTATTGTAGAATATGAGGTTAAATAAAGCTTGTTTTTCTTCTCAAAACATTCGAGAATAGTGTTGGATTTTAATTCTGCAGTTTAGGGTCGTTATGATAATTTTTTTAGTATCGCAATTATTTTGTTCAGACAAACCTGCACCTCAAGCTGCAAGCACAGAATCAGTTGCAGTGAATGGGGAGAATACCAAACCAAGCACTGAGTATCTTTCTGACGCGCGGCAAGATGTCGACGGAAATAACCAAGAAGATAGGCGACGTCGTAAAGTGTGGAAACAGTTTTTAAACGGCAGTAAGCCATAGCCAAATAAATGTTCTGGTAATCCCCATGAAGCCTGTTTAAACTGACTCATCCTGGGAAGCTCTTTAGAATTAAAGATGGATAAAACCATACACGATGTAGGTTTTGTGTTTTTGGATGACAGCATCCAGCAAGACTTAATGTACTCGACACCTCATAACTTTACGGGCGCGGTTGTGCCAGGTTATATCGCCAAGCGCGCTATTTTTACAAAGCAGGCAGCACAAGCGTTGCTTGGCGTTGAAAATCAGTTGCAAAATCAAGGATACGCCTTGCTTGTCAAAGATACCTATCGCCCGAACCGCGCTGTTCAGTTTTTCAAAATAGAATGGAAAAATATGCCTGACCATCTTGAAATGAAGCAACTTTACTATCCCAATCTTACCAAGGCATACCTATTCGAAAATGGATTTATTGCTAAACACTACAGCAGGCACAGTAGCGGCAGCACCATTGATTTGACAGTCATTGATCTAAAAACCAACAAAGAAATTGATATGGGCGCACCTGTTGATTTTTTTGGTCCTATTTCTAATGTTGGGTATCCCGGATTAACGGACACGCAGAAAAAAAACCGCGCCCTCTTGTCTGAGGCCATGAAAGCAAATGGATTCGAGGAAATGACGTCAGAATGGTGGCATTATACACTTGCGAATGAACCTTATGCTAACCAGGCTTTTGACTTTGTTTACGATGATACGGGGAAGATTGTAAGTGGGGAGATCACACCGATTGCGTGGTAATGTTACTATCCGCTGTCATCCTCGACAAAACGACCAAAGGGAGTCGCAGATCGAGGATGACAGCATCGAAATTTTACAACTGACTCAAAATCTTCCCCACACCACTGGCATTAGAACCTTTAAAGAACAGAATATCTCCGTCTTGCACTACCTCACGAATACGTAAGATTGCATCGTCATGGGAGTATTGCAGAGTCTTTAGCGCTTCACTAATCAATTGTCCCGCGGGAATAATATGCGCCACTTCTTTCATGCTGCTAATTTTATTGGCAATTTGATCGTGGTACGTTTTTGCAAATTCACCCACTTCACCCATATCGCCCACAACAAGAATTTTGCGTCCTTTCATATGTGACAAATCTTCCAATGACGCTAGAAAGGCATCAAATGCAGCATTGTACGCATCATCAACAATCGTAACTTTTTTACCAGAAATGGAATGTTGGTAGATAAGACCGCGCCCTTGCAAAGCCTGTAACTTTGACAAATCGAAATCACTTACACCGAGCATTTCAGCTGCTTTTTTAACCGCAGCAACATTGCCTTGTAATCTTTTAGGAATATTTGGTAATAATTCTTCTGGTTCACTTATAACAACAAGCTTTTTTCCAGATGCTTGATAGACCGACAAAAATTCGTCATCCGGAACAATGCCTATCCCATCATCGGCTAAAGCATACAGTATTTGCGCTTTCTCTAGAGCGATGTCTTTTTTGCTACCAAAGTGTCCAATATGCGCGCTACCGATTTTTGTAATAATCGCGATATGTGGACGGACTAAACCAGCTAAAGACTTTATTTCTCCTGGATGGTTTGAACCAACTTCGAATATACCAAACTCAGTTCTGTCGGATAGTTCTGTCATGGTAAGAGGAACGCCAATATGGTTGTTAAAACTTTTCTTTGGGGCAACAACATTATGCTTTTGCTGTAAAATTTGTGCCAAAAATGAGGTTGTTGTTGTTTTTCCTACGCTACCTGTGATTGCGATACGCTTAGCAGGACTGTGATCTCTAGCATATACCCCCAATTTGTTCAGTGCTTCATAAGAATCAGACACCACAAAATCCGCATCCTTTTGCCCAATAACACATGTGGCTCCGCGCGTGCGCGCATCATAAATAAAATCATTACCATCAAGAACTTCACCAGGTAATGCAATAAAACAATCACCCGGTTTGACTGTACGGGAATCAAACTGAAAACCATGAATAACGTTATCGTTGGATATAAACTGCCCAAGTGCTGCTGCTATTTTCTTCGTTGTCCACATGTGTTAATCAATCTTCATCATCGTCATCTGTCATTCTAAACAATAATCTGATATATTTACCATAGAAAAAGACATGTGGTGAAGGTCGTGCTACAAAAACGCATCAGAAAGATTTGCGAAAAAACATGTCTTTATCGCTTTAGTCTTGTGGGTAAAGAAGAACTATCGTTAACGGATCTTTTCACCGATCCATGGCCTGCCCAAATCAGTTTGGATATTGACCAGTTCAAAATGCTACTTAGTCATCGGCGCGGGTCTCTTTGGAATGTGCCTTATTTTTCTAGCTTCGAATGGATTCGTGATTTAAAGACAAGTCAAGACGTGACAATTCGTGCACATATTCGGGACATCATTTTATTTTGGATTCATACAAATCAACGATTTTTCTCACCTTCGTGGTCTGAATTTTCTTGGCGTGCTGATATCGTGGGATTACGTTTGTGGAACACCTTAGCATTATTTGATTTTTACGGCACCAGTGGGTCTGAGGCCTTCAAACAAACCCTGATCAAAAGTGTGGCACAACAATTCAAACAGCTTTTGCGTATCTGGGATGATTCATCAGATCCTCTGATTCAGTTCAAAGCCATTAAAGGCATCATCGGTTTTCTATGTGCTGCAAAAAAATCATCAGTACAACGTCTAGAATATTGGCGGGATGTTTTGGCCCAAATTATAGAAGAACAAATTCTTCCTGACGGCGGACATATCAGCCGCAATCCCACAATTTTGTTGTTATTTTTGCGTGATTTGATCGACATCAGAGCTGTTTTATCTAAGCACAATATCGAAAGCCATACTTTATCCCGTTTCATTAATCAGATAGCGCCCGTGGTAAGACTGTTTCGTCATGGTGACGGTCGCCTAGCCCGCTTTATTGGTAACGTTCCAGAAAACGAAGCGCAATTTTTACCAGATCGGATCAATATCGCTTTTATAGATATGTGTTTATCTCTCGCCGATTCAGGAAGGCGTCCCCCCACCTGCGCTGATGATATGGGTTACATACGATGCGTTAATCAATCCGGTGTTTTCTTATTTTCCTCAAAACCAGAGGTTGGTTTGAAACAGGATTATTTCTGTACGAATTTGTTCAATTTTGAATGGAGCTATGATCGTCAAATGGTCATAGAGAAATGTGAATTGTTATTAGATCTTCCTGAATTTGAAGGCGTACCCACAGATCAACCCGTAACAATCATTCGCAACATGGAAGATGAATACACTTTTATAAATGCGGAGTGCAAAACCAGTGCACTATCTTTAAATCGCAAGATTTATATGTCGGGTCAGGAAACAAACATTCGTGGTGAGGACATTATTACAGGTCATCAAAATGGAATATTTGCACTGCGTTTTGTTTTGTCTCCTGATATTGAAGTTTTACCTGATTCAAAAACAACGAAAAGTGTGATTTTGAAACTAAGCGCATCTAACGTCAAAGCGGCCAAAAAATTAGCACGTATCACAACCCTACAGTTCTTGGTGAACGGTTGTTATGATCTGACTTATCAAAAACCAGAGCAGGATCAGCAGCACGCCCTTATTTTACTTGCAACCCTTGAACCAAAAAAAACGATGCATTGTAAATGGGCCTTTATTTTAAATGGGTAGCCAGTGAAAATGTATCTTTTTTTTGCATTTGGACGATTTTTTAATCAGATCTTAACTTTGATTCTTTATATTCGTAATGTAAGCAGGACCGTTTTGGCGGGAATCGGCTTAGCGTGGCCGGTTGGCGATAGATCGATATGTTATTTTCGAATGATGTGTCTTAACTCCTGCAAGCCCAGAACAGTGCGATGGTCCACAGTATACTGGATTATTGTACACGTTCTTGATTGGTTTAAAAACCAGTTACAACTTGCTATTAACGGTTTGTTAACCGTGAACGCAGGATGGGGGATCTATTGCTTCGTGGTGGTGCGAGGTGGGGGCGACGCTGGCTCGGACAACCGACATGGGGGTCCCGAGCCGCAGGCGAGACGATTGCCCAAAAATAAAGAAAACAAATCTCACAATTTTTCTAATCCTGTCAGACCCTTTTTCCAAATCCAAACATACACTAACATTAATTGGTATTATCATGCTATCTGAACAAAACACTGCTCCTTTAACCGTCACAGAGTTGGCGAGGCGTATCCAAGCGACAGTCTCAACACAGTTTACTTCCGTATGTGTTAAAGGTGAAATTTCTGGATATACCAAACACAGTTCTGGACATCAGTATTTTACGATTAAAGATGAAGGAGCGTTATTAGACGCAATTTGTTGGCGTGGTACTATGCTGTCAGTTCCTTTGCAAGAAGGAGCTGAAGTTATTGCTTATGGTCGCATTACCACTTATCCCTTGCGATCAAAATATCAAATTGTTGTCGAGCAAGTTGAAGCATCAGGTATAGGTACTCTTCAGAAAATGCTGAAAGAACGCTATGAAGCTTTCAAGAAAAAAGGGTATTTTGGTGATCAGCATAAAAAACAATTACCAGCATACCCTTTAACGATTGGGGTGATTTCTTCGCCCACGGGCGCCGTTATTCAGGATATTTTACACCGAATTCGTGACCGCTTTCCTTGCCATGTTGTCTTATGGCCCGTCTCCGTACAAGGTGTGGGGGCAGAAAAGGAGATTGTTATCGCCATCAAAGGTTTTCATGCACATATTAAACCTGATGTGCTCATCGTGGCACGCGGAGGAGGCAGCCTAGAAGATCTATGGGTGTTTAACGATGAATCAATTATCCAAGCTGTTTACGAGGCGACGATTCCCATCATTTCGGCCATTGGACATGAAACTGATGTGACATTAATCGACTATGTAGCTGATGTACGCGCACCAACTCCAACAGGCGCAGCAGAGCTGTGTGTTCCTGTACGTCAGACAGTTATATTAAATTTAAAATCATTAAGTCATGCCATCGAAGCGCAGATGCTTCAAAAGATTGGATGGTTTTTGGATATTGTCATACGTATGCATATCCCTACGCCAACCCAAATGCTTGAATACAAAACGCAGTATTTGGATGACATGGCCAGCTATCTTGAAGGAAAAATACAAAATATCATTTTATTCCATCACAACAAATTGAATCGTATTACATTAATCACCCCTGATATTGGTCGACTCGAACAGCGTGTAGAAATGCTATGGCAAACCATTTCATTTGGTATCAAACGTTACTTAGATCAGCGTGTCCATCGTATGTCGGATTATCAAACGGTGTTGTCCAATCTGGATGTTCCCACAACACTGAAACGTGGGTTTTGTATTCCTAGGTTGCAGGGACATGTTCTCACCTTAGATAGCGCGAAAAAAGCGACTGATTTTGAATTACAATTTTATGAGGGAGTGTTACCTGTATCATCCTCATCAAGATGATATAAGCGTTTTCCAATCTGTTTTTTCACTAACGACGTGTGTATTAATATACTCCATTAGTTTTTGCTTGATTGATTGGATTTGAGAAAGCGGAACAGTATCTAATAATCCCTGGTTTGCTAAATAGAGCAACCAAATCTGCGTTTCATACTGCAGTGGAGCATGATTTTTCTGACGGAGTAACATCATAATACGATCACCACGTTCTATAAACTTACGGGTCGTTTCATCCATATCTGTCGCAAACTGTGAAAAATTTTGCATTTCACGATACTGCGCCAAATCTAATTTTAATTTTCCGGCAACTTTTTTCATGCCAGCGGTTTGTGCGGCAGAGCCAATACGACTAACAGATATCCCCACGTTAATTGCGGGACGCATACCTTTAAAGAACAAATCTGTTTCCAAAAATATTTGTCCATCTGTGATTGAAATAACATTGGTAGGGATGTAGGCGGCCAAATCTCCTGCTTGCGTTTCAATAATAGGTAGCGCCGTTAATGATCCCCCGCCTTTTTCTTCAGAAATCTTAGCAGCACGTTCAAGCAAACGCGAATGGATATAAAACACATCACCTGGATAGGCTTCGCGTCCAGGCGGTCTGCGCATTAACAAAGACATTTGGCGATACGCCACAGCATGCTTAGATAAATCATCATAAACAATCAATGCATTCATGCCATTATCCCGAAAATATTCGGCCATGGTTGTACCTGCATACGGCGCAAGATATTGAAGCGCATTTAAATCAGAGGCTGTAGCCGATACGACGATTGTGTAATCAAGGGCACCTTTATCTTTTAGCAATTTCACAAGGCGTGCCAAAGTGGAACGTTTTTGTCCAATCGCCACGTAAACGCAAAAAAGCTTTTCTTTATTTGTTTTTGCTGCATCGTTATAAGATTTCTGACTAAGAATTGTATCAATTGCAATAGACGATTTTCCCGTTTGCCTATCGCCAATTAACAATTCGCGTTGCCCACGCCCAATAGGAATCATAGCATCAATCATCATGATGCCAGTTTTAACAGGTTCATGAACTGTTTGTCTATCCATAATAGAAGGAGCTGGCCGCTCTATAGGTGAAAGCTGTGTATCTTTGATGGGACCTTTATCGTCAATCGGTTGACCCAATGCATCTACAACCCGTCCCAGTAAATTCATACCGACTGGTACGGATAGTGTTTTTTTAAGACGAAGGACGCGGTCTCCTTCTGCGACTAAACGGTCATCACCCAGCAAAGAAACACATACATGGTCATCTTCAAGATTGCTGATAATGCCAATAATAACTTCTTCAGTGGTCGTATGGATTTCAACGCATTCTTCAAAAAATGCACCATCTAGTCCAGAACAATTGACAATACCATCTTGTACAGATAAAACCACACCGATTTCTTGCACAGAAATTCGCTGCAAGGACATATCTTGGATGCGCTTCGAAAGCAGAGCTGATATTTCAGAAGGTTGTGCGGTCATTCTGATAAATTCCTTTGTATGGTTTTTAGCTGCTCAAGAATTGATGTGTCAAAACGTATACCGTTACATTCAACAATCAATCCACCAATGAGCTGCGGCGCAATTTTCTGTGTAACTTGGCATTTTACAGGATCAAGAGAAAAAGCCAGCAAAATTTTGTCAAGATCTGCCGTTGTTAGTAAAGACGGAGCTATAATATGCACATGAAAAAATCCTGCTGTTTTATAGTAGAACGCTTTCCACGCATCTACAAAAATATTGAAATCATATAGGTGTTGGTATTGATGCAACAACTGAATCAGTCCTAACCCATATGGAAGATCCCATAGATTACAAAACTCATTCAACAAATGTTTTTGCTGCAAGATTTGCGCGCTAATAAAAACAGGGGTTTTTATATAGGCTTTAAGCAATCCGTCAAACTCATCAATAACAGTAATCCATTGATCTATCTCATCTTTTGTTAGCAGATTCATATGCGCTCTAACATAACGATCACTCCAACCTGTTAACGGTCGATCGTTATGACTAAGAATCATATTTCACCGAAACGATTGAAGTTATGGTTCAATTATAGAAAGGATACGTTCTGCATACAATCAACAAAATGCCTTATCTTCGGTTGTCTCATTTTTTGCAAGCACATCATATCAATCGTTTTGCACTGGCAGTATCAGGTGGAGCGGACAGCATGGCCGTGACTAAATTGGCAGCGCGATATCAAAAAGAACATACTTCAACTGTACATGCATTAATTGTGGATCATGGATTACGTTCAGAATCTGCTCATGAAGCGCTACATGTGGGTGAATTGTGCAAACAACTTGGCATACCACATACCGTATTAACTTGGCAGCATCCTCCTATCGTATCTCGCTTGCAAGAACGTGCACGTCAGGCCCGTTACCAATTATTATCTGATTGGTGTAAAACTCATAATTATCAATATTTACTATTGGCGCACCATGCCAATGATGTTTTAGAAACATTTATGATGCGCTTATCCAAAGGTTCATCTTTAAAAGGTTTGTGTGCCTTGAAATCAATGCGCAACATGTATGGTATTACCCTTGTACGTCCTTTTTTATCAACGTCTCGAAACGAGTTGCATACAATTCTTGAAGGTCAAGAATACGTAAAAGATCCATCGAATGAAAATATACAATTTGAGCGGGTGCGCTTACGGCAGTGGCTATCAAAGATGGATATCATGGATGGATTTCTGAAGTCTTATCAGAAATTAGAACAAGTCGATAATGTCATCATGAAATTAGCAGAAACTTTTGCAGCCAATCATATTCACAATCAAGACATCACTCTGCAGCCCTTGTTAGATCTGGATTTATGTTTATTTTCTTACGTGGTCAAAACATTTGTGTTAGACGACTTTGTCGATGACGACTCAATCTTACGTTTATACCAGGGATTGTCCGAGAGAAAAACAATGACATTAAATCATAAAAAATTTGAAGTTTTGGATGGGAAAATTGTGCGAATCAATCACGCAACGTTACAACGCCAGATTATAGCCTCAAGCCATGCACCATAAGCCATCCATGCGACATAAGGAAGAAATAGCATTCCAACATTTTTTGATACGCGCCAGAACGAGATCGTGTTCCAGATGACCAACAAAAACAAAACACACATGTATATCATCGCCCAATCAAGATTTTGAGATCTCACGATGACAGGCCCCCACAATATATTTATAAAAAACTGCAAAGCAAAAACAACCAGGGCTGGCAACGCGTTCTTTTCTTGCCTTTTCTCCCAGACAACCCACAGCGCAGTCACCATCAGAAAATACATGCAAGGCCAAGCAATGGCATGAACCCAACAGGGTGGCATACATGCAGGAAGCTTTAAAGCTTTCATCCACTCTGTACCAGCTGTATGGTAGGGCAGATAGGCACTATAAGCAGCGCCAAAGACAAGGATTAGAATCACGAAAAACGACATAAAGGTACACTTTCGTTTCAACTGTCCCATCATACGCCTTTTAAAAACGGTCTTTCAAGGACGAATTTTCACCCTAATTTCTTATTTATTATTTGCTGCGCATCTGCTTCACTTAATTCGAAAAAATTCGTCCCTTTAGGAACACTGGCATTTGTTGTTTTCCACTTCAAAAACGGGCCAAAACGCCCAACACCCAACAGGATAGGCTCTCCTTTTAAGGAGCCAACGGGACAGGGTAAAGAATATAAGAAAATTGCATGCTGCAGTGTTGCGTCATCAGGTTCGATAAAATTGGGTAATTTTAAATTTTTTGGTTTATCTTTCTTGGTAGGTTTTTCTTTTTGACCTTGAATGTAAAATCCATAAGGTCCTTTTTTTAAGGTAAAAACAATACCTTCATTTGTTCCCAAAACTCGATCTGGCACTTTTTCAAAAATGGGTTTCGCTTCTCCATCATCTTGAGACATAAGCTCTTTAATGTTTTTGGTATAAGTACAGTCTGGATAACGAGAACATCCAATAAAAGCACCAAATCTACTTAGTTTTAAGTGTACTTCTCCTATGCTGCAATCCGGACATTTATGATCGGGATAACTTTGAAACAAAGTCGGGCCAATATGCGATTCCAAATAATTGATTACTTCTGTAATACGCAACGGGGACGTGTCTGTAACATTTTTAGAAAAATCTGTCCAAAAATCTGTCAGTACTTTATTCCAGTCTTCTCCACCTGATGAAATCGCATCCAGATGTTCTTCCATCTGAGCCGTGAAATCATATTCGATATATGTAGGAAAATATTTACGTAAAAATAGCACAACGAAACGCCCTATCATATCAGGTGTAAATCGGCGTTTTTCCAATACAACATACTTACGTCCTTTTAGAACCTCAATCATAGAAGCATAAGTAGAGGGCCTGCCAATTCCCAATTCTTCCATTTTCTTGATTAAAGAACCTTCGTTATACCGTGCAGGAGGTTGCGTAAAGTGCTGCTCTGGCGTTAGCTGCTGCAGAGGCATGGCCTGCCCTTCTTTTAATGCAGGCAACATCTTAATATCATCACCTTCTTGTACGCCATAGATTGCCAAGAACCCTTCAAATTGACAGACTTGACCATTGGCTCTGAAAATATACTGTTTATCCTGAGATGCAATATCCACTTTTGTTTGCAAAAATTCAGCATTAGCCATTTGCGAAGCAACACTACGTTTCCAAATCAAACTATAGATTTTAAACTGATCTTCATCCAGTTTACTTTGTAAATCTTTAGGCGATAAATTCGGCAAAGAAGGTCTGATACATTCGTGTGCTTCTTGTGCATTTTTGACTTTGTTCTTATAACTGCGTATTTCTTTCGGTAAGTAGTCTGATTTAAAGTGATCTTTAATATAGTGGCGAATTTTTTCAATGGCGTCACCTGACATGGATACACTATCCGTTCTCATATATGTAATTAGACCTGTCACTTCTCCAGTAATCGAAATACCTTCATAAAGCTGCTGCGCAACCTTCATGGTTTTGGAGGCTGAAAAACCAAATTTGTTGGCAGCATCTTGTTGCAAAGTTGACGTTATGTAGGGCGGCAAAGGATTGCGTTGTACTTTTTTGCTTTCAACGGTATTAACGCTATACGACAATTTTTCTAATGTTTTGATTATATCATTGGCCTGATCACTATTTGTGATTGAAAACTTTTCCAATTTTTCGTTTTTATATTGGATTAATCTCGCTTCTACGTCTGGTGTGAAAATTCCATTCACATCCCAGTATTCTGTTGTTTTAAAGGCCTCAATTTCCTCTTCACGTTCCACAATTAATCGAAGAGCCACAGATTGAACACGCCCTGCAGATTTAGCCCCCGGTAATTTACGCCACAAAACAGGAGACAAGGTAAATCCAAACAAATAATCCAACGCGCGCCTAGCCAAATAGGCTTGAACCAATTCTTGATTAATAGCACGCGGTGATTTGATGGCTTCCTGAATCGCACTTTTTGTAATTTCATGAAAAACGACGCGCTCAACTTTTTTGTCTTTTAAGTCCTTTTTTAAAATTTCTGATACATGCCATGCAATAGCTTCCCCTTCACGGTCAGGGTCGGTGGCTAGCAACACGGTATCGCTTTCTTTAACGGCTTCTTGTATAGCCTTAATGTGTGGTCTTGACTTCGGACCAATTTCCCAAAGCATCTTGAAGTTATCATCCGGATTGACAGAGCCATCTTTAGATACAAGATCTCTGATGTGACCATAACTACTCACAACTTTGAAATCTTTACCCAGGTATTTCCCAATGGTTTTTGCCTTGGTTGGAGATTCAACGACCAATGTTTTCACAGTTTTATCTGACATTATTCAGTATTCAAGCCATTGTTATCAGCTTTGTCACGGATTATCAATGCTGCAAATATGTTACAATGACGCAGGATATGAAAAGTGGACACATATTAATGACACTATTAGCAGGCAAAAAAGGCATTGTTATGGGCGTTGCCAACGATCGTTCAATTGCATGGGGTATCAGTAAACTAGCCTCTGAATGGGGCGCCGATATGGTATTTTCTTATCAAAATGTTTTATTAAAAAAACGGGTCGCAACTCTTGCTGAATCGATCGGGTGTATGGATGCTGTTGTCGAATGCGATGTTTCTAAAGAAGGTCATGTTAAACAACTTATGGATTTCGCCGCCAATAAATTTGGAAAAATCGATTTCATCGTACACTCTATGGCCTATTCTGATAAGAAAGAATTGCAGGGACCTTACTACAATACCTCCCGCAAGAATTTCCTAAATGCGATGGATATCTCTGTTTATTCCTTCACAGAAACATGTCGTGAAGCATTGCCCATTCTGAATGAGGGGGCATCCCTTATGACATTATCTTACTTAGGATCGCAACGTGTATTACCCAATTACAACGTTATGGGCGTGGCTAAGGCAGCTCTAGAGGCCAGCACGCGATATCTGGCTGCAGATATGGGTGCCTACAATATACGTGTCAACGCTGTTTCCCCCGGTCCCATCAAAACTATGGCTGCCTCGGTCATTGGAGATTTTGATAAAATGTTGCAATCAGGTGAAAAAGCATCTCCTATTCATCGTCGCGTCACTATTGGAGATGTTGGCGGAATGGCATGTTTTCTTATGACGGACCATGCAGCAGCCATTACCGGCGGCGTACATTACGTTGACGCTGGTTATAACATCATGGGAATGAGCGAAGAGCTATGACAACCATAAAACCAAAAAACAAGCGCATTGCATTGCCTCACCATGTTTCAGAAAGCTTAAATGACATGATGGGTCGTTATAGTAAGGCACCTGGATTTCAAATTTGTGTTCTTCAAATGAAATGGATAGAAATTGTAGGAGAAGAAATCGCAGAATTGATACAACCATCCAAATGGTTCAAAGGCATCTTGATGGTTAAAAGTACCAGTTCTTCAGCTAAATTCACCTTAAGTTACCAAATGCCTCACGTCATCGACAAAATAAACACCCACTTTGGGAAGAATGCTGTTCAATCGATTCGTTATGAACGATCGTAATATCACTTGAAACAGTATATAATTGACGTATGTAAAGCGCTTTGTTTTTCGTGATCAATGTTGTGCTGTTTTCTTGCTCTATCCGCACACGCGACTATTTGTACACAGCAGTTATCAACCGTTGCGTTTTTTGTAACACCTGATAAGAACAAGGCAGTACGCACCAACAAGGAAAAAAAAGAGTATCAGCAAGTCCTAGCTTATCTGCAAAAAGTTTATCCTATTAGTTCCTTTAATGCCTTTTGTCAGCTCTTCGATCAGGATAATATCATTAGAATGTTTGCCCTTCTCGGTTTTTCTGATCAACAACAAGATAGCCAACAACAAATCGAGCAAATGACAGCAGGATTTAAAAATCATTTGCAGCAACAAACACAAATTCCAGACTTTGGGACTCATTGCGCAGAACACAGTGATTGTGATCTACCCAAGGAGAAACTAGAACTGATCATCAACGATATCCTAAAAGCCTATCTGTTTATGGTGCACTACTGCATTAAAATGTATCCACCTGTACAAAGTCCTGCAAACGTTATCAAAGAAAGGATTCGCGCTGATTTACAATCTCAGTTAAAACGCATGCGGATAGGCAGCGCTATTATTGTGCAAATTCCTATCGCTGAAAAAGTATTTAGTAAAGAAGAAGAATTCGAAGCTTTTAAGAAATGTAAAAATATGGAAGAAATTGAGAAGAAAATACAAGCATATGAAATGTCTCGTACAAGAAATTTATCTCCTGATGTTCTTAAATCTGAATCGGAATCAACTAGATATGCCGTTATTTTAAAGGGTGAAAACCAACCACTATCACTGCCTCCTACAGCGCCCCCTGTTTTTCAAGAAGCCATAGATCAATCAATCGCAGAAGGTAAATCTGTTTGCCTTGAATATAAAGGTAAAGGCCCAAACGGTGAACAAATCGAAGTGGGGATTTGTGCTTTGGCCCATCTGAGTGAGGAAAAAGACCTTCCTCAAACCGTTCCAGAAGAATTGGTTTTACAACTTTCGCAGGCGGAAGCTGCTGGCCCATTTATGAAACCGGTTATTACAACCGCCATACGTGCCGTTCGTATGGAAGAAGTAAAATAAATGCCTATCACGGCAACTCCTGCAGCTTTAACACACTTTAAAACACTTATCGGGAACAATTTTGGGATCAAAATTGGCGTGCAAACAAAAGGATGCTCGGGGCTTGCCTACACCATGACCTACGCCGAACAAAAAGAACCTTATGACGAAGAAATTGTCCTGGATGGCGTACGTTTGTTAATCGATCCCAAAGCTTTACTTTTTATTATTGGCACATCGATTGATTATGAATCCACGCCTTTTTCAGAAGGCTTCGTTTTCCAAAATCCAAATGAAAAGGGAAAATGCGGATGTGGGAAATCATTTCATATTTAAACGTTTAACTGAATCAAGATGACGATTGTTCTGTCTGCATTTTTTCAAAAGCAACACGTACTTTGTTGATAAGTTCGTGCTTAATGACTTTGTGGGCCACACCAATAGCGCAAGAAAATGCCTGCGCATCAGCACTACCATGGCTTTTGACAGCTAAATAATTCAACCCCAATAGAACAACACCGTTATATCGACGCTTATCGATCTTTTGTTTTACCTGACGCAGTCCTGCGATAGCACCCAAAGATCCAAGTTTACGCCATAATGATCCACCAAGAGCTTCTTTAATTGTGTCACCAATAAAAAGAGCAATACCTTCAACAGCTTTTAAAGCAATATTACCGGCATAACCATCCGTAACAATCACATCGATCTCGCCTTTAAATAAATCAGTTCCTTCAACAAAACCTTTATAATTTACAAGAGACTCAGACTTCAAAAGAGTATTAGCCTTTTTTATAAACGCAGGGCCCTTTATGTCTTCTGTCCCAATATTAAGCAGAGCAACACGTGGGCTATCACCACCAAATTGTGAGGTGTAAAGTAAGCTACCCATAATAGCAAATTGAACCAAATCATTTTCTGTCGCTGTTATAGATGCGCCTACATCCAATAAAATACTTTGTCCATTTTGGCTGGGAATAATAGCAGGTAAAGCAATCTTAAGCACATGCGGCATTAACCCGAAAATTTTATGCGCTAAGGTTACATATCCACTAGTCGATCCTGAAGAAACAACACCATCAGCCAAACCTTCTTGAACAGCCAACAATGCACGTCCCATTGAAGTATTACTGCCCGTTTGAAAAATCTTAAAAGGATGATCTGTATCCAAAACAACATCTTCAACATCAATAATGTCAATTAAATGGCTAATATTATATTGATTAACAAGCGCAGCTATCTCAGTTTTCTTTCCAAACACTAAGAATCGAAGAGAGGGATCTTTTAGACTTTGAAGCGCATAGTGTATACCGGCAATGGTCGCCTGTACTCCAAGCTCCCCACCCATGGCATCAATTGCTATTCGCATTAGCCCTCTTTTTTAAGATGTAGTACTTTCCTTACGCGTACGCGCTTTGTCTGCACGTGTCAGCATTACTTTTTTACCCTTATAGTGTCCACATGTCTCACAAACATGGTGAGGAAGGGATAAAGACCCGCAATTACTGCATTCATTTGTTAATGTGATCGCAATAGCGCGATGCGCATTACGCATCCCACGCTTCGATGGCGACGTTTTCTTTTTTGGAACTGCCACGTATTATCTTTTTTTGTTCATTCCCTAGCTTTAATGTATCAGGTGTCTACCCTTTTTGCTACAAACACCTGTAATTTTTTTGACAAATCATATTTTTTTGGGCTACTGTTCTTTACAATGTCTTTTTTAAGGAAATGTTCATGTTACTATTTTTCAGTTTTTGTGTTTTTGGTTCGACCGATACTGCCCCCCCCCCCCCGCTCCATCTCAATCTTCAGCTTTAGTTGTTTATTCTGCTTCGAGTGAGGCTGCCTCTCTCACTCCATCTCAACCTTCATCTTTAGATTTTTCTTCTCCGGAGAATGAGTTACACGCAAGCATAATAACCGCAGAGTTAGGCCTACTTACACACAGGCTCCCGGAACAATCATCATTTCCAGAATTAGACAAATTAGCTAGGGAGATCAATGCAAATTCTGGCAAAGCATTATCACACTTAAGAAGAATGGCTCTCTATCCTATCAGCTCTATTGTTCTCAAATTAAAAGCTGCAACACCAAAAGGAAGCACTCTAAAATTGACTGGAGAACCATTGAAAACGTTTAAGCTATTGATATGTGAATACAAAACTGCCACTAAAAACAGCCTCTCGGGCTCAGCTGACGCAAAAGCAGAGAATCGCTGGTTTACATCAAGAGCAACAAGAGAAGATTCATTTTTTAATGAGGATAAGGATGGCTTATTTGTAGAAATTGCGCTATTTAAATCCAAAGGAACACAGACAGGGGTTGGCCAGAAAGCAGGCTGGGTAGCTGGAAAAAGGGGGATGCTAAGTGATTTAATAAACCCAAGAGAAGATACTGCTGCATCTAGAGTAGACATGTATCCATCATTCCGTATCGACATTGAAAATGGATTTATACATTTTCAGCTTAGCGAATTCAGCTGCGTATAATTTAAGCTAATTGTTTCTTTGAAAGAATAGCTGACGAAGGTATACGAATTTTTCGCTTTTGTAGTTCCGTACAAATCTCTGTTAATAATTCACTTTTAACACGATTGCGTCCTAAAAAAATATCATCCAACCAAAAACGCATTTTTATAATCAGACCAAAATCGCCGAACCGATCTACAAAAAAATTTGGTTCGTGATATTCAGATTTACAAGGATGGGCGTTCATCACGGCATAACAAATATCACGAACAACGGCTATATCCATCGTGTAATCAATAACAATTTCGAATTCAATACGAGCTTGTCTATGATTCAATGTCCAGTTGGCAGCCAAGTGATTAAAAATATCAGCATTGGGCACAAAAATTTCACGACCGTCTGTTATTTCAACATGGGTATATAGGGTCCCAATACGTCTAACAAATCCAACGCTTTGATCTTTCATTTCAACAAAATCGCCTACATTGATAGAACGTTCCAACAACAAAACAAAACCGCTTACAAGATTAGATGCGATTTGACGAAGACCCAAGCTAAGACCAAAAGCAGCCGCACCGGAAACAACGGCGATCGAACTAGATTGAAAATTCAGAATATCCAAAACAGCGACGAAAAATATGAAATAAATAAAAATTTGAATGATATTAATTAAGATCGACTGGCTGGTTGGGTTAATTTGTTTAAAGTGTTTGATATTGCGTTCACAAAACCCAACAGTACGAGTAGCCAACCAAAATCCCACCAAAATAGCCATTATGCTTTTTATGATTAAAAACAAAGGAAAAGTGATGGTATCGCCGATTTGTATTTGCCAATCTAGCAGCTGTTTCGTTTTCCCTGAAACAATATGCACGCCAGATATATACAAAAATCCAACAGCAATCATGAGAAAGAAAAGAAATTTAATATATTTTTTATGCCGCGTCAGAAATCGAATCATATCCATCCCGCGCTCTTCTGATCAGCTCTATTGTAGAATATGGCATTGCAGGACTGCAAAAAAATCCTATACTAAAAATACGAATGTGGCGGATGGAACTTATCAATGCTTATTTGTTCAATACTGTCTTTGGTGTATGCCGCACAATCATTTCGTATGGGCTTGACGATGCCAGCACAACTAATACTTAATATTAAAAGTCAAAAAGCCGATAAATATAAGACAAGCCATCTCTATGGCAAGCCAAACGCGCTTACAAAATCAGCTGGCAAATTCGAACTATCTTCGGCTGAGTCTGTAACGACGGGTCTGATGATTCGCCATAAATCTGGTAGCACTAAGCAACCATCGCGCAACGGTTTAGCCGTAGCATTTTACATTTCAAAAGCAATCTAAACTTGATAATGCGAATTCAAGAGCCGAGTGTTTCGTATAGTCCGGGGAAAACAGTTCTAGAAATTCTTAATTTCAAGTTCACGTTATAAGGTCACTACCTGATTGTGCTTTGGGATGACGACATGTAATCCCAAATATGTTTCAATATTTTTCCCAAACTCTTTGGCAGAAGATAGCTCTCCGTGAACTAAAAATACTGTTTTCGGTTCTTTAATATGCTGCAACCAATTCAATAATTCTTTAGAATCGCTGTGTGCAGACAGATTAGACAGCTCTGTGATTTCCGCCTCTACTGGATATTCACCCCCGTGAATTCGCACATTTTTACCACCGCTTAATATGTATTGCCCGCGCGTCCCTTCTGCTTGATATCCTGTAAACACAACTGTATTTTTAGGATCACCAATATAGTATTTTAGATGATGCAAAATACGTCCTCCCTCCATCATTCCGCTGGCAGAAATAATAACGCAAGGGGACGTCAAATGATCTAATATTTTAGATTCTTCGACAGTGCGTGTATAAGTGACGCTATCAAACACCCGCGTACAGGTCGTGGAGTTCAATTTGTGCATCGCAGAATTACTACAAAAAAGTTCCGACACATTGGTAGCCATAGGACTGTCAACATAAACAGGAATATCAGGGATTTTATTTTTCTGCTTCAGTTGGGCAATAAAGTAAATCAAAGTCTGCGCGCGTCCCACAGCAAAACTAGGGATCAATACACTACCGCCGCGCTCTATCGTTTTGTTAATAATTTCACCAAGTTCACGCATCGGATCCTTTGCGTTTTCTTGCGCTCGATCGCCGTAGGTCGATTCCATCACAACATAATCTGCCCTATCCACCGCAGCAGGGGGATTCATAATGGCATCATTCGGCCGCCCCAAATCACCCGAAAACACAATTGTTTTGCTATCAGCTTTCACGCGAATGATGGCCGCGCCAAGTATATGTCCGGCTTCTAGAAATTCCACCGAAAATTCAGGTGACAACGCAAAAAGCTGATTAAAATCATGGGGTGCAAACTGATCCAGCGCTTTTTCCGCATCTTCAATGGTGTACAAAGGCTGCGCTGGCTGATGGTGTGAATACCCATGTTTATTGGCAAATTTAGCGTCTTCTTCTTGCAGATGGGCGCTGTCCAGCAGCATGATTTTGCACAGTTCATAGGTCGCTTGCGTCGTGTGAATCAACCCCTTATAGCCTTGCTTCACAATGGCAGGCAGATAACCAGAGTGATCGATATGCGCATGGGTCAACAAAATCGCATCAATATTATGAGGATGAATAGGGAACGGCGCCCAATTGCGCTGCCTTAACGCACGATTACCCTGAAAAAGCCCGCAATCAATTAGAACTGTCAGATCATTCGTTTCAAGAAGAAACCGCGATCCCGTCACCGTTTCTGATGCCCCCAAAAAACGTAGTTGCATGATGAGCTTTTTATGCGGGATATATTTTATATGTAACTTAAAAAAGTTAACTTAATATTAATGTTGAGTTCTTATTTGTCATCAAACATAACTAATTAATTATACCGATGTTATTTTTGTTTGTATTGTGGGCTGCTGACGATGCTAGATACGACGATCCTTATACTGTTCGAACCAACTCTAGAAATAATGATGATGAAATTTTAGGAGAAGATTATGATGATTTTTCAACATCAGCAACATCACGAAATGACGCGTACCCAGCATCTATAAAAAATAATTATGCCAAAGGAAAAATTTCAGCTATGTTGTTTCATCGCTTGTCTGAACTGTTTTCAGTTCAGAAGATGCGACATCTCTTGGGTGTTCCTGATACACTCAAGGAACTTAGGCAGTGGGATCTTCATGCTTTATCGACACCTGACGTATATAAACGAAAAGCACAAGCCATAGAGAATGCCACTAAAAATTTATGCGGTTTGATAAAAATAAAAGATCCTGCTTTTTGCAGTAGCAATATCACATTGATTGAACGTGTTATTGCTGGCACCTTTCATGATATGAAAACTGTGGTGCTAACACAGTTTTCAAAACTGATTCAATCAACAATGAAGGAAGAAGGACAAAAATTAACAACGTTGAAAAAGAAAGAAATGACAATCCAACAACAAACACCAGAACGAAAACGGCAAATGTTAAAAAACAAAGAACGCATACGTGAGGAAGAACGGAGATTGGATGAAAGAATAGACGCGTTGCATGATCAATTAAAGACTAAAAAATACAGCAGCGAAAAGAGCAGAAAATATGATGAAGAAGCGCTAGCCGATCTGGAAGAGCAAAAATCTTTATTATTGATCGAACCAGCACATGTACGACATGATCTGGATAAACAAGAACAAGCACTTCTAAGAATTAAAAAACAAAAACATATCATTCAGGCTGATATTGAAAAATTCAAAGCTATGTCAAAAGCATTATCAGATATATTACAAGAACGTGAAACCAGCGCAGAGTTAGAAGATGCATGGGATGAAATGAACACCCACTTTGAAAAACTTGAAAAATCAAAGCAAGAAGATATGCGCCGCCTAGAAAAGAAAACTCAAGAAAAAGCAGATGAAGAAGCAAAAGAAACGGCCGCTGAAGAACGAAAAAACACACAAGAACTGCAGCTTGTTCAAGGCTTAGGACAAAAATCTTCAGATCCTGAGGCAGCTAAAGAATCTGCTGATTGGCTGAGCTCGATTGGCAAGTTGGTTAGTGTTGGAGAAAAATGATTTTTCACACCAAGGCATGATTTTGCCATATAATTAACCGTATAATACGCTCTCTATTGTTATTGACTGATGTTGACGTTTTTTTTGTTACTTATGGCGGGCCCAAGGCACGTTGCTATTATTCCCGATGGGGGGCGAAGGTGGGCTAAAAAAAATGGTGTTGGTCATGCCAAAAGCTATCTGAAAGGCATGGAAACGTTCGAATCCATTGTTAAAGTAGCTGTCTCTAAGAATGTTCAGTACCTGTCTCTTTGGGTTTTATCACGTGATAATTGGGAAAAACGCTCACCAGAATGGAGGATAATGTTTTTAGCCTTATTAAAACAATATTTGAAACCCAAATGCGATGCCATGTTTGAACAAAATATTGGCGTGAAAATCATTGGTGATTGGTGTGCGTTGGATGGTATCAAAACTGATATTGAAACTATTTTAAAAGACAATCCCCCGCATCCTAAAATGACCGTTGTGTTCTTTTTGCGCTACTCAGGAACACAGGATCTAGAGCAAGCTATGCAAAAACTTATCACGCAAAATGATGATCCAAAAAATATTAAAAATTACTTACAAACAAGGCAGGCGGGCATACCCGATCCCGATTTATTGATTCGCACAAGCGATATCAAACGGCTTAGCGATTTTACCATGATTCAATGCGCCAACACAGAACTATATTTTTCAGAAAAACTATGGCCTGATTTCACCACGGCAGATTTTACAGACGCGCTTCATTGGTATACCCAGGTTGAACGCCGTTTTGGCCGTTAATTGCTTTATCCTCATAGAACAAAGCTAACCATCCGCCCTGGAACGACGATTGTTTTACGGATTTCTGCGGTAAGATACTGCGCGGCATGTTTCTTGGCTTCAGCAATAAGATCAGACTCGTTAAGGTGATCGGCCTCAAAGACTGCCCGTTTTTTACCGTTAATCTGAACCACAATAGTGTCTTTTTGCGCTGTTAAATAATTGGAATTAAACTCAGGCCACGACGCATCATCTTGACCCATCAGTTCAGATGCCAAATGCGGCATGATGGGCGCTATGGTCAACACGTAAATTCGATAAATTTCATGACGTACTGTTTCAGGAATTGCCTGGATGTATTTTTCGATCGCATTCCCCAATTCACGATGATGAGCGATCGCTTTATTGAAAGCATGCTGTTCATAATCTTGTGTAATCAGCTGCAAGTATTTGTGGCCAATACCAAGCAACAAATTAGATCGATCACCCTTGGTAAGGGAGACTGAAGAATCATTTGAGGACGGCGATGCAAGTATTAGTCTAGCTAAACGATGAAGGCGATTTGTATACCGCCAACAACCATCAAGCCCCTCATCCGACCATTCTAAATCCTTATCTGGCGGAGTGTCTGACACCACAAAAAGCCGGGTCGTATCGGCCCCATATTTATCAAGAATCTCCTGCGGGTCGACCGTGTTTTTCTTGGACTTGCTCATCTTTTCAGAACGTCCAATCGTAACAGGTTGCTTCGCCGTTTGCGCTTCTTCAGGATAAATCCACTGACCATCTGCATCTTTATATGTTTTGTGGCACACCATCCCTTGCGTTAATAAATGCGTAAATGGTTCGTCAAAATTGACATACCCCAAATCACGCAATACCTTCACAAAAAATCGAGCATACAACAAATGCATCACGGCATGTTCTGGCCCACCAATGTACCAATCCACCGGATTCCATAAATTCACCGCGGCTGAATCTAAAGGAACGTCAGCCTTTGGGCAACAAGAGCGCAACCAATACCAAGAAGAATCCACAAATGTGTCTAGCGTATCCGTTTCTCTTTCAGCTTTTTGACCGCAGACAGGGCAAGTTGTATGCTTCCATGTAGGATGATGATCCAAAGGATTGCCCGGTTTATCAAAGGTCACATCATCTGGCAATATCACAGGCAAACGCGTTTCAGGAATTGTTCCACAAGCAGGGCAATGCACCATAGGCACAGGACATCCCCAATACCGTTGACGCGATATACCCCAATCGCGCAAGCGGAACTGCGTCGTACCCTGCCCTTTTCCTTCTTTTTCAAGACGATCAATGATGGTCAATAGACCTTGCTGCACTGTGAACCCATTCAAAAAATCAGAATCTATTATTTTGCCCTGATCATCGATCACAGGAATAATTGGCAGCCCATATTTTGTGGCAAAATCATGGTCACGTTCATCGTGGGCCGGACATCCAAATAACGCCCCTGTTCCATAATCCATGACGACAAAATTAGCAACGTAGATAGGCAGAACTTTACCCGTAAAAGGATGTACTGCTGTTAGTTCAAGTTTGTATCCCTTTTTTTCGATGGTGCTGATAACTTCTTCAGCTGTAGAATTACGCTGACATTCTTGAATAAATTGCTTTAAAGCAAAATCCTCAATATTTGCCAAAATGGGATGATTTGAGGCAACGGCAATAAATGACGCACCAAAGATTGTTTCAGGGCGGGTTGTGTATATGGTAATTGTTGCATCGTCATCCTCGGCAAGAGCGCAGCTCACGACCAAGGACCCATTTATAGAAAACTGGATATACGCTCCCTGAGATTTGCCAATCCAATTTTCTTGCATCTTGATAATTTTATCGGGCCAGCATCCCTGTAGTTTTTTCAGATCTTCTAACAACGCATCTGCATATTTTGTAATACGCATAAACCACTGACGCATCTGTTTCTTTTCAACCAAGGCGCCTGATCGCCACCCTCGCCCATCTACAACCTGTTCATTTGCCAAAACAGAGTTTTCAATAGGATCCCAATTTACAAACGATTCTTTTTGATAGAGCAATCCTGCTTTGTACATCTCCACAAAAAGCTGTTGCTGATGTTTGTAGTAAGTAACATCACACGAAGCGAATTCCCGATCCCAATCGTAAGAAAATCCTAATAATTTCAGCTGTTGCCGCATCTGATCAATATTGGTATATGTCCATTTGGCCGGATGTTGCTTGTTTTGAAAGGCCGCATTTTCAGCGGGCAAACCAAAAGCATCCCATTCCATAGGATGCAACACATCATATCCCTGCATTCTTTTGAACCGCGCAATGATATCCCCAATGGTGTAATTACGAACATGTCCCATATGTAACTTGCCAGACGGATACGGCAACATTTCCAAAACATAATATTTTTTACCATCCCGCGGCTTATCTATTTTATATGTTTTTTCGTCCTGCCACTTCTTTTGCCACTTTTTCTCGGCGGCTTTAAAAGCATATCCTGTCATTGATAAGTTTTATGAATCTCTGTTTTTTTATTCTACAACAAATCGATAGCGCACCTGATTTTTCTGTCCCGTAGAAATTAGAACGTTTTGCTTCACCCCAAAAATAAGATCGCGACTAGCGGTTGGCATGGAAATATCAGGATGAATGGACAGGTAATCTCTGCGGACAAACCAATCTTTAGACAAACTTTGCTTTGCATATTCTAAACGCGACAATGGATCGTTTGGCCGCGCAAAAATCTCTGTCCCATACTTAATCAAAGAAGCTAAAATTATTTCCAAAATAAACTCGACAAAAATTGTAGACTCGCCCGCTTGCCCACTTTTTTCAAGCACATCATAATACCTGGCTTGATTTTCTTTTATCAGCTCTTCAACGGGAATGAATGCAAAAACGGTATGCTCTTTCATCAAAAGCAATTGTTGCCAAAGTCTGCCCATCCGACCGTTGCCATCAACAAAAGGATGAATAAATTCGAACTCGAAATGAAAGATACAAGACTTTAAAATCCAAGATATATCCTGATCTTGATTGATGAAATCAAACAAATCTTGCATAAGATCTGGCACTTTTTTGGCAGGAGGCGCTACATGCACAACTTCTGTACCTTTTAAAATTCCAACACCAGATGTGCGAAAATGTCCATTTTCATCAACCAACCCTTGCATTAAAAGCTTATGTGCGTTCAACAAATCATCAATATTTAAGGGATCAAAATCTTGAAGTTTTTCATACAGGACCAAAGCATTCTTAACTTCTAAAATATCTTTAACAGGGCCAATAACCCGCTTCCCTTCAAGAAGATCAGTAATGTGCTCTATTGCCAGCGTGTTTCCCTCAATCGCTAATGACGCATGGATCGTTTTGATTTTATTCGTGCGCCGTAAGACGACGGGGGGGGAAATCATTTTCACCCCCTCCAGCCGTCCCATTTCCTTGAAAATATTCTCAGAAAGCTTCAAAATTTTGGGAGTAATAGTTATCGGGGGACGATACATTTTTACATTATGATACTATCATTTGATAGCATCATTGTATCATGTGATACTATCACCTGTCTCACGGGTTAAAGCAGTAGAAAAATTTTCACCCTTCCACACAAACCCTATTTTATAGGCGTACAGATGCATGCGTTTGGCGCGCTTGCCATACTTCATGTCTCCTAGAATTGGTGTGTCCAAGGTCTGCATATGAACGCGTAGCTGATGTTTGCGTCCCGTTAATGGTTTCAGCAAAACAAGGGTGTGATGTGTGTTCAATTGTTTAACAACGCGGTATCGTGTCACAGCCTTTTGTCCATTTGGATCTGGTACCATTGCGTCATCACCGTCGATTCGCCTGTTTTCCAAAGGCACATCAATCACACCAGAGTCTTTTGCTGGTCTTCCACGCACAATCGCATAGTAATATTTTTGAATTTGCCTGTCTTTAAACATCTCACTAAGTGCAGCCGCTGCCTGACGATTTTTAGCCAAAAGCATCACCCCTTCTGTGTGACGATCTAAACGATGTACGATCCAATAATTATCGCCCGCTAATTGATCAACCGATTCTGTTATACCAGGCCCGCCTTGGCTGGGCAGTCCATAAGGTTTACTGATCACACAAAAATCAGGAAAATCCTGAATGATAAGATCTTTAATTTGCACAGTTGTTTCTATTTCATGTTTTTGCCTTGGCAATGCTATTGGAAAAAGTTCTGGCACCAACAGCGTAATTTCATCCTTAAATAAAACACGTGTTTTTGGTTCTGCGGGTTTTTGATTAACAAGGATTTGTTTTTTTCGGCATCCCTTTTCAATGATCCCTTGTGTGACAAGCACGCTAAGTACTGTACGCAAAAAACGATCAAGGCGTATGGGCGCAGGATAAATTGAAAATAGTTTAAGCACGTTGGCCATGATATTGTTAATCAGCTGTATTCTACAGGGAATCACTTGCGTATTGCCACCTGGAATGTTAATTCTATTCGTTCCCGCATTTCGCATGTAACAGATTGGCTAAAAAATAATCACTGCGATATTGTTTTACTACAAGAATTGAAATGCACAGAAGAAAATTTTCCAAAAGAAACATTTGAAGATTTAGGTTATAACATTGCTTTGTATGGTCAACCAACCTATAACGGGGTAGCTGTGCTATCCAAAACTCCCATTCAAATTATTTACAAAGGTATCCCTGGTTTTGAAGATCCTTCTGCCCGTTATTTGGAATGTTTCACCAATGGTGTAACTGTTGCCTGTATCTATGTGCCCAATGGTGGAGAGGTTAATTCAGATAAGTATCTATATAAATTAGATTTCTTAAAACACCTGCAACACTATTTAAAACAACGGATAGCTCTGGAAAATAATTTTCTTTTGGGTGGAGATTTTAATATTGCCCTCGATGATGATGATGTTTTTAATGTTGATGTGATGCAAAATCAGACCTGTTTTACAAAACAAGAGCGCATAGCTTTACAGCAAATTTTGGGAATCGGATTTTTAGATGCCTTGAGGCTGTCCATCAAAGAACAAACTTTTACATGGTGGGACTACCGTGGAGGCGCAATTTTTAAAAACAAGGGAATGCGTCTAGATTACATCTTCTTATCTTCCGGATTGATTAAGCAATTCGATTCCACGTTTGTGGACAAAACCCCAAGGTTATTAGAAAAACCATCCGATCATGTCCCGGTAGTTTGTATTTTAAAAAATTCTACAAAATAAATAATTATATATATAGATGTTGTTGTAGTTGGTCTGTGTTGAAAAGGGTAAAACTTTTTTGAAACGCCTTTACTCTGGTTTCAATTAACCATTTATTAACTTTTTTGCGCTGTGGAAAAAAATGTGGAAAACAAATAGTGTTTTATAGGGTTTCCCACAGGTGTGTAGAAAAGTTCTTTTTCTACATGGTTTTGCACAAGATTTGCACCGGATTGAAAATTGACGGTAGAATGCTTTATTAAATCATTTTCGGTTTTTGCGTGTCCCTGTCTGAACCGCGCCCTAATGTTGGGGTAGTTTTGGTGAATAAGGATAAGCAGGTTTTCGTGGGAAAGCGTCCCCATAAAAAAGAACAAAGTGAAGATCAATTTTGGCAAATGCCTCAAGGTGGAATTGATGGTAAAGAAGCACCTGCAGAGGCTGCTAAGCGAGAATTGTGCGAAGAGGTAGGCCTGCCACCTGATGAGGTTGAAATTTTAGCGGTATCAAAAAACTGGTATTCCTACGACATTCCTCCCGAGTTTCAAAAAAGACATTTTAGTGCCCAAACCCAAAAGTGGTTCTTGATGCAATATTTAGGTCCAGATACTCACATTAATGTCGGGCAACCTAAGCCTGAATTTTGTGAATGGAAGTGGGTTGATTTTAGAAAAGTCCCCAAGTTGGTGATTGAATTTAAAAAGGATATCTATAAACAAGTGTTTAAAGATTTCGGCTGGTTTTTTGAAGAAGAAGAATAAGAAAATGGGTTTTGATTGTTTTTTTTGCTAGAATTAAAACAAAAATGGTGATGTTATGTTAGCACTCCTATTCGTGCAGGTGTTTGCAAAAGCGCCATCAGATCTTGAAGATGAAGACTTTAATGCGGAAGCGGAGCAACGTCGTCCTGTTATGGTCGTGGGTAGTTATTTGGGGTTACTGTGGTTGCTTCATAACAAAAAAGATCATACTCCAGGGGAGAAAACGACCACCAATAGTAATATGCATAACATTCCCGCATTAGTTGTTGGCTATGGAGATGTGTTTGCCAATCATTTTTATCTTGGTTTGGAAGGTGAGTTTGGTCATGGGTTGAAGCGCGGAAAGGATAGCGATAATGTTACAGAAAGAACCCGTTGGCATATGGGGGCGTTTGGTCATATTGGTTTTTATCTATCCCCATCCGCTCGGCTTTACGGTATTATTGGATTTGATAAAACAAACCATACGCGTGAAAAAGAAGTGATGGAAAATGGAAAAGCTGTTATGAAAGCAGAGGCTGCAGCTGACGGATTTTCTATGTCGTTTGGTGCAGGCCTATTAATCACAATGTCTTCACGTTTTGGATTTGGGGTTGAAGGACGGTATGTACCTCAAAAATCTTGGACGGGTACGATTAAAACTCCTGGCACTAAGGTTTCTGCTTGGCAGATGGGCGTAAAAGCAGTTTTATTTATATAATCTATCATTTTTTAATCATATCTTAATCTTGAGTTTCTACATTAGAATTGTAGTTTAGTGAACGAAAGGTTCAACATGTTAACCACTTTATTATTTGCACTAATGGCGGACCATACGCCAGAACACACAGCAGAGCAAACAAAAGATAAGCCTGTAGAAACAAGCCATCATCATAAGGGGTACGGTCATAAAAATACAAACAAGGCAACCCATGATTTAATCAAAGGCGAACTTGAAAAGCTTCACATACCGTCAACCTGTGAAGAAGAGCGGAGCATGGAGGGAGATCAGCAAAAGCCCAAAAAGCATAAAGGAAAGAAAAAACACCATGAAGAAGTGGGAGAAAAAACTGAGAAACATCATCATAAGGGAAAAAAGAGGCACCATGAAGAAGATGTAGCAAAGACTGCGACATCTGAAGAAGAGACTTCTGTAGAACCAGTAACTAAGAAAGCAAAAGCAGAGGATTCTACAGAGGCAAAGGATACAATGCAACCAGAAAAAACAGAAAAGATGCCATCAGAACCAAAAATGGAAGAAGTTAAAGAAGCAGGGGCAAAAAAAGATGAAACAGAAATCACAGAGAAGAAATAGCCCTAAATAACTGGTGTCAACTTAGCCACACTGAAAACTATCTCTAAATACCCGGAAAGCAACGCTTTCAATATTTTTAAGCACCTGATGTGAGAATGTAGCGTTGGACAGACAGGTGTTAGATATGATAAAACATATCATGCGGGTATAGCTCAGTGGTAGAGCACGACCTTGCCAAGGTCGGGGTCGAGGGTTCGAATCCCTTTGCCCGCTCCAGACGGTCTTTGCGCCCATAGCTCAATTGGATAGAGCATCAGACTACGAATCTGAAGGCTAGAGGTTCGAGTCCTCTTGGGCGCGCCATAAATTAAACATAAACGATTTTGCGTATGGAATCACACTTCTTTAAACTGAATGAAAATAGAGCGTTACATAAAATATGGAAGTAATCCCCCTGATCAATCAAAAAGGCGGTGTTGGGAAGACAACGTCTGTCATTAATATTGCTGCAGTTTTGGCCGCGCTATCTTATCGTGTTCTTATTATTGATATGGATATGCAGGGAAATTTATCCCATGGAATTAAAGAAAAATCAAATAATGCTCATAATATTTTCGATGTGCTTTCCGGACAGATTTCCTTAGAGCAAGCTATCCATCGTACCTATTTACCAAACATTCATATCATCCCATCTTCCTTTAATTTAGCTACCTTGGAAATTAAAGATTTTTCATTGCTGAAGCAACATTTAGAAAATGTGCATGATCGATATCATTATGTATTGATTGATTGTCCGCCTTCTTTAGGTGCTCCCATGATTTTATCGATTGTGGCATCAACAAAAATTATTATCCCATCGCAGTGCGAATATTTTGCTGTAAAAGGGCTGGTTAATTTATTGAATTTATTGAAACGTGTGGAACGCCAAGTTGGAAAACAAATGAATATTGCTGGTGTTCTTCCCACTATGTTCGATCCACGATCAAGAATTATGCGTGACATTTTGCAAAAACTAAAGCAAGGATTGGATATACATGTTTTTGAAACATGTATTCCTAGAAGTACGCGTGTTGTTGATTCAAATTCTTATGGACAGCCTATTGTATTAATGGATACTAATTGTCCGGCATCACAGGGGTATCTTCTGTTTGTAAAAGAATTTTTGAATACATAATATATATTTTATTATATTTTTATTGCATAATAAATATATATAAACAACTTTATGTATTTTATGTTTTCCCCACAATTTCATAGTCGGAATACAAATCATCATCACATTACTAAAAACAATCAGAATTTTGATTGGCAAATAAATTGTGGTTGTGAGCAATACGCAATAGAAGAAGTTAAGGATCAATATAAACGTGTTATCTCTATCAAATTATTTCGACATGACGGATGTCAATTTGAATTTGCACAAGAATTTTGTGCGCACCAATTTCATGGTGCATTTTTTGCGAATATACGTGCAGAAGATTGTCATTGTAACGGGACAACAGAATTAATCGTTGACGTATATAACGATCATTGTTACCTCTGTGGTTCTGTCATTTTAACGAATACACATAAAAAGCCTTACGCACATGATTGTCCACCGCCCCACCATCATCTCTGCCCGCCACAGAACCACCACCATCATCAACCTTGTTCTGCTCCGCCAACGATGTCGTTTCCGTGTCCAGCACCTCATGCGCCATGCCATCATCAGAATCCTTGTCTGACGCATACCGTGTCGCGTTCGG